>Ga0209211_10010256_pt1 | contig 12249 bp, 14 predicted proteins | sample RifGroA2_FD_183992 | JGI IMG/M metagenome (GOLD analysis project Ga0209211, IMG submission 183992) | Groundwater microbial communities from Rifle, Colorado, USA - Groundwater A2 (SPAdes) (version 2) | ecosystem: Environmental > Aquatic > Deep subsurface > Groundwater | place: Rifle, Colorado... | reverse complement strand
CGTGTTTTGTTTTGGCCGGTTGTGATTTTATTGTTTACGATGGCTATTCACTTGCAAGTCCAGGAAGTAATTTCAGTTCATGATGCAGTGCATTTTTCTCCGGCAGAACAGCAGCTTTTGGATTGGATGAGTAATACTTTTACACCTGATGATGTGCTTTTAAGTTCTGACCTGCGTTGGAATGTGTTGATTCCGGCATATACTGCGGGCAATGTTTATTTTCCGTATGGAGCAATGACGTTAAGTTCGGATGAAGAAATGCAGGAGCGGTTTGTGTTGACGTATAAATTTTTAGGAAAGAGTGTTGATGAAGTTCAGAAACAGTTAACAGCGAACAGTGCTTACACGCGTTCAGCACGATCGGATCTGCCATTAGATAAAAATTACAATTCTTTTTTGCGGTCGTATATTTTTGTTGATACTATCTATCCGGTTAAGGTAGGTGTTTTTAGGAAGATGCATGTTTACAATTCAACGCTGGTTGATGCGTTGATAATGCGATATGAAGCAGAGGAGTTCTCTGTTGCTAATCTTTTTAAGTATAAAGTTGATTATGTTCTTCTTGTTGGTGATGAGAGAAAATTGCAGAGTGGTCTTGTTAATGATCTTCGTCAGCAGGGTTACAATATGACGATGGTTTTTGAGAATGATGAATTTGTGATGTTGGAGATTAATGTTTAATAATTATTCCATTTTTCATAAATCCAGTACGAATATTTGCTCCATTCTTATTCATTCGTTCTAGAGCATCTGCTTGGGCGTCTGCAGGAAGTGCGCGTAGGAACACACCTACAGCATCAGCGATAAGAAATTTGGAAGGATCATCTATTCCTGGTTTGTAATGGTCGATGAGAAACTGAGGAAGATCGTTTCGGCGAACTCCATAGACGCGTTCGATAGATTTTGGATTTGCTTTTGCGCGTAGTTCTTCTAAGGGCATTTCAATAGCACAGTGCCATGTTACTTGTGAACTGACAAAATCCATCGCACCATGAACTCCTGTTGGAGTCAATTCTGTTGGAGTTATTCCTAATTCACGCTGTATTTTTTCTCGGATTTGTCTTTCAGGATCAAAAGTACCATTTACTATTACGCCCATTCCGGCGGCGGAAGAATCCAATCGTCTGCTGGCTAAAAGTCCATCTGCTCGTTGTTGGATTAGATAGTAACCATCGGCAGTGAGGACAGCACAGCCAACTGCTGCGGTTAATTGCTGCTGAGCTTGTTTACTGAAAAGTCTTTTGTCTTGGGCAACCGCTAGATAGTTGGCGTATTCTGTCGTTCCATATCTAAGATTGTCTGTCGTATCTCTTAGCCAGCCTAGAGTCCCGCTTGTCCAGCCTTTTGAAGCAGGTCCATTTGGTGTATTCCATCTTTCTCTTACCCATCTACGATCGTTAGCAGTGAACGTCGAGGTTATATCTTCTGCTGGATCATACTGTACTTTAGCGAGAAGTTCTCCTCGGTTGTTTTTTTGATTGAATAAGTAGAGGGGGTCGAGTTGCATATTAGTTTCTGGTGAGCATTTCTATCATTCTTCCAAGGTTACGATATTTGTCTATTTCATATTCATCTGTAATCTTTTTTTGATCTAATGCACGATGCCGTGTTTTCATTACATCTAATAAACTCTGTGCGTACCTAGGACCGGGTGTAGGGATTTCACTAATTGTCTGTAGAAATCTACTAGTGCATAACTACTTCCCAGAGTTCGACTATCTGTACCAGTAACATCTGCCGCGACAACTTTTGATAAGTCTGTTTTAGGGGTAAAAAGCCGTACTCTACCTTCTACGGATTCAAATGTTCCAACAATAAATGTACTTGGAATTTCTAAATGGCGTCCTTCGTATAAAAATTGGTTATGATGGTTGTTTGATTCTGGTTCTAAATTGTGTCCCGTTCTCCATTGGGTTGTTATAATTAAAGCTACATCTTCTCGTTCTATGCCCTCTTTATATGCACCTGTTTGTACTGGTGCGAGACTGACAGATGCAGGAGAACTCATTCCACGGAAGAGCGGACCATACTGCCCTTCCATTTGAATACCATTACCCCACGTAACACTATGAAGGGTAACACCTGCTTTATCGAGAGCTCTAAAATCAACAGAATCTATTTGACCTGTATCTGCAACTTGATACGCTTCTCTGCTCATTTCTCTACCGCGTTCGGTAAATAGTGCAGTCCATTCTTTAAATTGTAATTCTTTACCTAACACTGCTCCGATAGAATCTAATGAAATATTAGTATCACTTCTTTGTTTAATGCGTACAAAAGAGTGATCAGAACAATATGCAACAAGAACTTCATCAGTATTCCTAATATCCATACGATCAAGCAAGTGTTCTGAGGATTGCGGCCTTAATAACAAAAGAACATATGACGTTGCCTTTTGCCCGTTTCGCGCTACGGACCCATACAGTGCTTGACTTTCAGGAGGATATAGTGGACTTGCACACTGAGCAACTGAGACATCGTTAAATTGTGAATTTTCTACTAGCTTCCTATATCTTTGAGAGAGAGCATTCAGAACGCTTCCATCAATACGTGCGCTTTCAACGCCATAACCGCTTGTTTTGAAGGTGTACATACTTTGATGAGATAATAATTATATTTATAAATCTTTTTATTTTATCATTTAAATGTAGTAACTAATCATAATCCTCTACGTAGTATCATAAGTTATATAAAATCACTTCTGTGGTGGAATAAACACAAGAATTAGGGGTCAATCTATAATGAATACAGCAATTAAAGGCGTTATTTTAGCGGGCGGGAAAGGTCTTCGTCTCTATCCGTTAACGAAAGTAACCAACAAACATCTTCTACCCGTAGGGAAAGAACCGATGATTTTCAATCCACTGCACAAATTGTTAGAAGCAGGTGTTAACGATATTTTAATTGTGACCAGTACAGATCAAATGGGAAGTATTGTTAATCTGCTCGGCAGTGGAGTAGAGTTTGGTTGTCATTTTACGTATAAAGTTCAGGATCAAGCGAGCGGCATTGCTCATGCGCTGTCGTTGGCGGAAGATTTTGCTGGCCAGCAGAAAATCGTGGTTATTTTAGGAGATAATATTACCACTGGTTCGATTACAGCTCATGTAGACCGATTTCGTCAGCAAGAAAAAGGAGCGCGGGTGCTGTTGAAGCGGGTTGATGACCCGCAGCGTTATGGAGTGGCGGCTATCGATGAGAAACAAGTTGTGGAAATTGAGGAGAAACCGCAATCACCAAAATCAAACTTTGCTGTAATTGGTTATTATATGTATGATTCCTCTGTGTTTGAAATTATTCGTACGATGAAACCGTCAGGCAGAGGGGAATATGAAATTACAGATGTTAATAATGAGTTTATTCGTCGAGGGCAATTGCAATATGATTTTTTGGACGCTGAATGGACCGATGCGGGAACGTTCGAATCATTGTTAGTGGCAAATCAAATGGTGATGAATACTTCTGCGGCTGCGAAATCAAATCTTGTGTCTCCAGAACAACTAAAAGAGATGATTACGTCGTTTGAGCAGAAAATTGCGGAGTTAAAAAAACACTTGGATTAGGATATGGTTTATACTACTTCTTTAGTTCAATATGATTATTCTGTCGTTGTTCCTGTTTATAATTGTCAACGCTCTTTGTCTTTATTATATGAACGGTTGGATGCTGTTTTTCGTCAGCTCAAAGCACGTTGGGAAATTGTGTTTGTCAATGATTGCAGTCGAGATCAAAGCTGGGAAGTGTTAACACAGTTAGCGAAAGATCATGCAAATGTTATTGCCGTGAATCTTCAAAATAATTTTGGCCAGCATAATGCGCTCATGTGTGGTTTTCATCATGTTCATGGCAGGCGCGTTATTACCATGGATGATGATCTACAGCATCCTCCAGAGGAAATCCCAAAATTGATTGCAGTGTTGGCGAAAAGTTCTTTTTCAGTAGTCTATGGTCAGTATAAGCAGAAGAATCATGGAACGTTCCGTGACTTTTGTTCAAAAACAGTCAATCGTTTTTTAGCGAAAGTGACCGGAAGCGGCTATGGTGTGACTTCATTTCGAAATGGTGTGGAGTCTATCAAACGTTCTTCGCAGTATTATGTGATGGTGGATGTGTTGATTAAAGATGCAGTTCATTCTTCTCTTGTAGGTCATTGTGTTGTAGAACATCATTCTCGCACTTTAGGTAAGTCAAACTATTCCTTTCGTAAACTGGCGACGTATGCGCTGAACATGATTTTTAATTATACTACGCTTCCATTGCGGATGGCAAGCGTATTGGGTATTTTCTTTTCGATGGTGAGTTTCTTGTTTGCAGTCTTTTTTGTGCTTTATTATTTTGTTCAAGGCGTGGCGGTGAGTGGTTGGACTTCGTTGATTTTAGCGATTACATTTTTCTCTGGGTTGATTTTGTTTGTGTTAGGGATTTTAGGAGAATATATCGGCCGCATTTTTCTTCATGAGAGTAATAAACCGCAATTTGTGGTGAAAGAAATCATTGAGGGAGGAAAGAAACATGCTTTCTGAATCTCTGGCTACATTCATGCAGCGCGTAACTCCTCCGGGATATAATCTTACAATTTCACAGCGGACGCATCTTGAGCAGGTATGGGAATCGCTCTATGCAGTAAATCAATTTTCCCATGCTCAAACAGTGGAATCGATTCTTTCTTGGCTTGCGGAAAAACGAAAAAGTTATGTGGTTACAACTTCTGAGATTGGGATTGATAAATTAGATAAATGGAACGTTGATCCACAGAGTGGAGTAATCTCTCATCAAACAGGTAAATTCTTTCAGATTATTGGCGTTAAAGTTGAAGGGGCGAAAGGACGTGAGGTTTTAGGTTGGTCTCAGCCGATGATGAAACAGCAGGAATGTGGTATTTTAGGGATTCTCTGTCAGAAGTTTAATGGGATTCGCCATTATTTATTGTATGCGAAGTATGAACCGGGGAATAGAAATACTTTGCAATTGTCTCCCACATTGCAAGCGACGGCCAGTAACTTAAGTCAAGCGCACGGCGGTACAAAACCATTATTTGCGGAATTTTTTGAAGAAGGAGGAAAAGGAACTACTCTTACGAATATTGAATCTGTTGAAGATGGCGGCAGGTTCTATCTCAAGACTAATCGTAATGTGTTGGTAGAAGTTGATGAGAATGAGAGAGTGAATGTTTCTGATGATTTTATTTGGGTTACGTATCCACAATTAAAAGAATTGCTGCAACGAGATTTAGTGGTAAACTCGCTTGCCCGCAGTGTGATGGGGAGCTGGTAGGGGTTGTGATGACGGAAGCAGAGTTCGATCAGTTTGCGGAAAAGTATGATACTGTTTTAGATAAGTCCATTACATTTTCAGGAGAAGAAAGTTCGTTTTTTATTGAATTGAAACTGCAGTTGTTACGTGATTTTCTGAAAGAAAAGGGACGATCATCATTGATGGTTTTAGATTATGGCTGCGGAACAGGTCGAAGTTTTCCTTTCTTTCAACGCTATTTTCCTGCTTTAACCTATCATGGTGTTGATCCGTCTCCGAAATCCATTGAAGAAGCTCAACGAAACTATTCAAATGGCTCTTTTTCAGTATTGGACCTCAATTCGTTGGGAAATGTAAAATATGATCTGGTTTTTGCGGCGGTTGTTTTTCATCATATTCTTGTTGAAGACCATCAGAAAACATTGCGAGCGTTATATACTGCTCTTCATCCTGGAGGAAGGTTGGTTATTTTTGAACATAACCCGCACAATCCGTTAACACGTAAGGTGGTCCGCGATTGTCCTTTTGATAAAGATGCGGTGCTGCTGAAACCAACGTATGCAAGGAAGATGATTAAGGAAGCTGGATTTATTGTAGATCATTTTTGCTATTATTTTTTCTTTCCGAAATGGTTGTCATTGTTTCGCTCCACTGAAGTGTTGCTGAAGAACGTTCCGTTGGGTGCTCAGTATATGGTTGTAGGGAGGAAAGCACAATGAGTCTTGGGAAAAAACTTCGCGTCGGAATACTCGGTTGTGCTGGTGTGGCGGCAAAAAGCGCGATTCCAGCATTTAGAAATGTTTTTGGTTTAGAGTTGGTTGGTATTGCCAGTCGTGATTCATCGAAAGTAGCAGAATGGGCAGAAAAATTTTCGTTGAAAGCGTATTCTTCCTACGAGGAATTGATTACTGATCCAACCATTGATGCTGTTTATGTTCCGTTGCCGATTGGACTACATGAACAATGGGTCATTGCTGCTGCTCGTCAAGGAAAACAGATATTGTGTGAGAAATCATTAGGACATTCTCTTGATGCGGTGAAGCGAATGATGCAAGCATGTCAAGATGCGGGCGTTGTTTTGTTTGAGAATTTTATGTGTGATGCTCATCCACAGCATGCTGTTGTTGAGCAAGCAATTGTTCATGACAAGATTGGCAAACCTGTTGTGTTTAAGAGTTACTTTGGTTTTCCCCCGTTGCAAGGACAAGGATTTCGTTATGATTTAGCATTAGGCGGTGGTGCGTTGAATGATGCAGGAGCGTATACTGTTTTTATGGCACGGAAATTATTTCAGGAAGAACCGATTGCAGTTACAGCGGTTCTTGATAATGGAAACTATGCTGTTGATGTCCATGGATCAGCATTGTTAGAATTTTCTGCGGGGAGGACGGCGCTAGTGGCGTTTGGGTTTGAGAACATGTATCAAAATAATTATGAATTGTGGGGAACGAAAGGGATACTTCGGGTTGGTCGAGCATATTCTATTCCTCCAGAGATGAAACCGCAGATTGAGTTGTGTGTGAATGAACAGATGCAGGAGATTGTGACCTCGTTGGAGTGTCTTCCTGCCAATCATTTTACACTTATCTTTGAGCAGTTTCGTGATGTAGTTGAACGCAATGAACAATCTGAGAAAAAGAGATATTATGATTCCATTCTGGCGCAGGCGCGAGTGTTGGAGGCGGTAAGGATATCCGCGCGTGATAAAAGAAGAGTATTATTAAATGAGGTCATCTAAACATGAAAACTATTTTAGTTACCGGGGGAGCAGGTTTTATTGGTAGTAATTTTATTCGTTATCTTTTGGAACATGATGACACCATTAAAGTAATTAATCTTGATGTGTTGACGTATTGCGGCAATCTGGAAAATTTACGTGATGTTGAGCACAATCCCCGTTACGAGTTTGTTCAGGGTGATATTACTGATCCTATTATCGTTAATACTGTTATGCCACGTGTTGAGGCGGTGATTCATTTTGCGGCGGAAAGTCATGTTGATAATTCGATCAAAGATCCTGTTGTGTTTACGAAAACAAACGTGTTAGGAACACATGTGTTAGTAGAGGTAGCGCATCGCCACAAAGTCAAACGATTTTTGCATATGTCTACCGATGAAGTGTATGGGAGTATTATTACTGGTTCTTTTACGGAAACTGATCCTTTGCATCCTAATTCACCTTATTCTGCATCGAAAGCGGCAGCGGAATTGGTTGTGCAAGGATTTCAGCGTACGTTTGGTTTTCCGGCAGTGATTGTCCGTTGTTCAAATGCGTTTGGTCCTTATCAGTATCCGGAGAAAGTCATTCCTTTGTTTGTGACAAATCTCTTGGAATGTAAAAAAGTGCCTTTGTATGGCGATGGGCGCAATATTCGGGACTGGATTTATGTTGTAGATGTCTGCCGTGCGGTTGAGTTTATTTTTCGCCATGGTAGAGAAGGTGAAATATATAATATTGCGGGAACGTCAGAGCTCGAGAATCGTGATTTGACATCGAAGCTGCTTTCATTGCTTGGTAAAGATGATTCTTCTATTCAACATGTACCTGACCGTTTAGGACACGATCGACGCTATTCGGTTCTGGGTTCAAAATTAGCTGCTTTAGGATGGAAACCACAGTTTGGGTTTGAAAACGCTCTACAAGAAACAGTTCAGTGGTACCGTGATAATGTCTCTTGGTGGCAAAAGCTTAAAAAATAATCATTTGTAGAGGTTAATTATATGGTTCAATATTCATTAGCACAGGTTAAGGTGGCGAAGGGAAGTTTACAGGGTTATTTCAATCGTTTGTTGTTAGAACCGATTTTTGATCGATCGACGTGGGCGATTGCTAACTTTACCTCGTTGACGTCTAATCAATTGTCTTTGATTGGCTTTTGTTTTGGATTGGGTTCAGCAGTAGCGTTCTTTTTTCAGCATTTTATTCTTGGTGCGGTATTGTTTGAAGTGATGAATCTTTTTGATACGTTTGATGGACGCATTGCGCGGTTGAAGAACTTCTCTACGAAATGGGGAATGTATGTTGATTGTTATTGCGGGTTCTATTTTACGTTTTTAATGGCGCTGGGTTTGATGTGGGGAGTTTATAACACTACGGGGAATGTTTTGGTCTGGCCGTTTGGATTTTTGATGTATTTCCTATTGATTATTCATTTTGTGGAAGGCAACGTTGCAGGGTTCATTATGGGCGGTTCGGAAAAATACAAAGAGACGGTGCAGAAAGAGACAATGGGATTATTGACAAGAATCCGTGACTTTACAGTTCGGAAAGGATTTCGTGAACCGTTTAATATGACTGACAATCAGCATGTATTGTTTTTTATCTTGCCGATTCTGTTTGTGTTGGTTGATTTCTCTTGGATTATAGTTGTGTATTGGGTTATGGTTATTGGGATTGTGTTCAATACGTTGATGTGGTTTGTGAATTATAGAAAGTTGTTGAAGGAGAAGTGATTACTGAGAATCTAGTCGTTTCGATCACAGACTTTATATAATTTTAACATCTACATCTTTGTCAATGGGTGAAAAACACACGAGTGAGCAGCTGATGAAAGAAATACACTTTTATGACTAAGAAAGTAAAGATGTGGTTGTACTTTGTTAATTGATGAGGAAAAGGATATGAATGAAGTAAACGCTCTTATTCAAAGAATAAAAAGTAATGATAAGAAAGTACGATATCAGGCATTAGAGCAGGTAATGAAGTTATCGAGGTCGAACAAAAGGAAACAAAAAGCAGTTTTTTTAAGCGTCTTACATGAAAAAGCATTATCGGAAAAATGGGAAGAACGTTATATCTCCATGTATACAATTTCACGTTTTATGTGGAAAAATGGGTGTTTTGATGATTTTAAAGAGACGTACAATTATGTTCTTAAACTTCTGGAGGATCAAGATGGTAGGGTAAGAATCGCCGCATTTAATGCCTTAGAGAACTTTCGGGGATTTTTTATCGCTTGTGTCTATGGTGGATTGACTAATTTTCCAGAAAAAGACATTGTTAAGCTTTGGCTCGATTCTCTTATTTTGCTGTGGGATAAAACGAAAAGTATTAAAGAAGGAAAGCAGCAATATTTCCTGATGAAGTGTGTTGATACTTTATTTAGACCAGATATGGAAAGTTATCTTAACAATAAAGAATACAAAAAGTATATGGAAATTTGGGAAAAATTGCAGGAATTAAATGAAGAATACGATGAGTCTGGAGGTTTATAATGCCACTTCCAGAACGTATTATCTTTGTCGAGGATACATTCAAAGCTAACTTGAAGAAAACTACCTGTTCGAAATGTGGCAGGATACACTTCAGTAAAATTGCAAATGGTGGGACTGTTGTGGAATTATGCCCTGTTTGTTTAAGGTTGTTTGATTAAAATGAAAAAAGAAATTGACAAAGATGGAAGGATGGTGTATAAGTTTAGTCATTCTGTAGCTCGGGGTGGTTACTTGTATGCACACAAATGCCGAGAAGAAAATACTATCACAAATAAAGATGGACTTCGATATTTACTCCAAACAATCGCAAAGAAATATGAATTGATCGATGTTACGATCAAGGTATATGATAAAATATTTTTCTTATTCTTTCAAATGAAGCTATCGTTAGCTCCACAAGAGATAATTGATGCTGTGCAGGAGAAGATAACTTCATTTTCTGAGTGGGATGAAGATTATGTTATTACTGGGGTTGACGAACTGCAGGAAAAATATCTAAGAAAAGATTTGGAAAAATGGGGGATGGATTATGATAAAGAGTGAAAGTCAGGCAATTAAAGAGTATAGAATGGCTTTTGAATAATATTTTAAAGATAAGCCAAAAAATGATACAGAGATGAAAAGGCAGATGGAAGAGTTCATTTATTGGTACAATAATGTTAGGAAGCAAAGCGATGCGGGAAAAACACCCCAGGAAATGGAAAAAGAAGCCTATGAAAAATAGGTTGAGGATGATGGTAAGTTAAGTGTAAAGACAGATGATTATCCTTTTTAGGAATAGGGGACAGTATCTCCTCAAAATGGGGTGTGCTAAAACATGGATAAACAACACTCAATAAAGCTGTTTGAAAACAAAAAAGTAAGAGTTCAGTGGAATCAAGAGCAGGAAAAATGGTACTTTTCTATCATTGATGTCATTGAAATATTAACGGGAAGTTCAATCCCTAGGAGATATTGGTCAGATCTTAAAATTAAGCTAAAAGAAGAAGGTTTTGAGTTGTACGAGAAAATCGTACAACTGAAATTGGAGTCTTCTGATGGTAAAAGTAGGAACCGGATTGTGTTGATACAATCTAAAATAAAAAAAGATTGGATCTTATACCGGCACATTCCACGCTGCCCGCTGAACAACTTCGTTGAGCGCCGGGTGGACATGAACTGTGTTGCGAAGAATATCTAGTGCCTTGAAGCGGTTTGCTTTCATGGCGACAACAACTTCATGAATAAGGAGTGATGCCTGCGGTCCGATGATATGGCACCCAAGTATTTCTTTTGTTTTCTTGTCTACAATAAACTTAACAAAACCATCTTTTTCCGCCAGTGCTGTTCCCATGCCGGTATCTTTGTAGAAATATTTCCCAACAACATAACTCTTCTTTTTTTGCTGTAATACTTGTTCGGTTAATCCTACTCCTGCGACTTGCGGGGACGTAAAGATAGCATAGGGCATAGGATAGTAGTCCACCGCTCCTTTTTTACCAAGAATATTCTGTAAGGCATATTCCGCTTCAAGGTTAGCACTATGTTTGAATTGATAAACTCCGGCGATGTCTCCCAATGCCCAGATATTTTTAACATTAGTTTCAAGATACTGGTTAACGTTGAGATATCCTTGTGGACTTGTTTTAAGTCCTGCTTGTTGAACATTAAGGATATCACTGTTCGGTTTCCTTCCGGCGGCGACAAGAAGAGTGTCAGACTTGATCTCTGCTTTCTTCCCACTCACTTGATAATGAACAATCATCGAATCTCCTCTTTTTTCAATACTCTTGACATCTGCTTTTGTTATAACTCGATATTTTTTCTGCCACAGTGTCGTGAATGTTCTCGCAACATCAATATCAACAGTGGGAATGAGAAGTTCATTTCGTTGCAGGATGGTAATTATACATCCCATTGATGCAAAGAAGTAGCCTAGTTCTGCGGCAATATATCCTCCGCCAATAATGGTCATTGTTTTTGGGATCTTCTGCAAGCGGAGCGCTTCCGTGCTGGTAAGAAAAGGTACTTTTTCAATTCCTGGAATAGGGGGAATCGAAGGTCGTGTTCCAGCGGCGATAAGAATTTTCTTTGCGGTTATTGTTTCGTTGTTTATGAGCAGGGTTGTTTTATTGACAAAGGATGCTTTTCCTTTGAAAATGACAGGATTTTTAGTGCTGTTAATGTTTTTTTCAATTTCTTTTGCTTCGTGATCTACAAGCGACGTAGCACGTTGAATCGCATGAAGAGGATGGAGTGATTTAATCGTGGCGTTAATCCCAAATTGAGAAGCAGTGGATATCGTTTCAGCAACATCGGCACTGTGAAGAATCATTTTGGAAGGAATACACCCACGATTGAGGCATGTCCCTCCAAGCGGTCCTTCGTTAATAATAGCTGTTTTGAGTCCGTGTTGAGCAGCGCCGACTGCTACATCAAGTCCAGAACCAGCTCCAATGACTACGAGATCAAATGATTTCATTTTCCTCTTTTATAATAAGGGTGGTACTTTTGTTATTTAATTCTTTGGATGAATTTCGTGAGCAATAAAATAAACAATGCATCATTTCTAGATACTCGCTGGGTTTAAATAGTTATCAATCGTTGTTAAAATTCAAATGAGAAAAGAGTATGAATTAATCATTGTTGCTGGAGCGCCAGGAGCTGGAAAGACTTCTATTTGTGAAGTTCTAAAAGGGCACAGTACAATTTCTGAGTGATTTTTGATATTTTAGCACTTTTCACGACATATAAACTGTTTTCTTTCTATGATTTTGCCTACTTTTTGGCAAAAATCCATTA
>Ga0209211_10010253_pt1 | contig 12255 bp, 8 predicted proteins | sample RifGroA2_FD_183992 | JGI IMG/M metagenome (GOLD analysis project Ga0209211, IMG submission 183992) | Groundwater microbial communities from Rifle, Colorado, USA - Groundwater A2 (SPAdes) (version 2) | ecosystem: Environmental > Aquatic > Deep subsurface > Groundwater | place: Rifle, Colorado... | reverse complement strand
GCGGTCGTCGTCTTCCTCTTTGGTGCATGGCCTCGTTTCGGCGGAGTAGCGACGCCTTGGGTGCTTGGCGTGACCGCGATACTCGTCGTGATCCTGGCGTGGACTGGCGTGAGCTGCTCTTGGTGCGAGAAGCCGAAACGGCGTTAGCGTGCGTCTCCATCGTCATTTCGGCGCCATAAAACGACGTGCTTTCACGACCGACAAGGAATTATTCTATCGTCGATATCGCGTGGAAATCATGAAAACCTTTTTATGCCACCGCTTCGTGCGGCGACCTCATGTCCATCCTCATCATCGGACTCCTGTCGTGGCTCGGGCTTCTCGTCCTCGCGATATTCAACGCCGGCCTCCGCGATATGATCTATGGGCCGCAGCTCTCTGAGCCTGTAGCGCACCAGATCAGCTGCGTCATCCTGGCGATGCTCATCTACGCCGCGACGATGTACTTCTTGTATGTAAATCCCATCGACGCTTCGCTTCGGGACTACATCACTATCGGCGTGCTATGGACCGGTCTGACTGTCGCGTTCGAGTTCTTGTTCTTCCACTATGTGAGAAAGTACTCTTGGAAGGAACTGCTCGGCAATTACGACGTGCGCAAGGGCCGGCTATGGCCGCTCGTCCTCATCGCGACGCTGACCGCGCCGGTGCTCATCGGTATGATGCTCTAGCGACATCACTATACCGTCAACACGTGGTGCATACGAGCCACTTCCTTCCCAGGATAGACCTTCGTGCCGAGCCGGAAGAGCTTCTCTCCGAACACCTTGTACTGGACGGCTTGCGAAAGAGGGGCTGACGTCACCTGCGGCAGTATGCTGCCAAGCGGTGCCTCGATATGCGCGCCGATATCCTCTCCGATGGCGGCGTAGTCGATAGCGAGATCGGGTCCTGTGTACTTGCCGTAGAACAGCAGGTCGGGATACACTCTTGTCTCGAGTGTTGCCTCGAACTCTTCAGCGAGCGCTAACGCGGCGGGGTCATCCTTGACCGCCCTGACATAGGCGTTGATTGTATCATCGCACATCTGCACGAACCCGGTCATCGCCGAAGCATGGTCGTTGAATCGTTCGATGATGCTGCGCTGCGCACTCATCGTGCCGAAGCTCGTCTTGTTCGAACGTGTTTTGTGATCATTGAACGCGTCGTCGATGCGACCCGTGAATACCTCTTGTATCGTCGGCAGATAGATATCGCGGGCGATCATCTTGCCGATGAGTCGCTCCAGTTGATCGAACGTCGGCGTGTACGCTTGTGCGCGCAGTTGCCATTCGCGATGCTCTCCGAAGTGCTCCGATATGGCACTGCTCGATGGCTTGGCGTATGATTTCTTCGGTATTCCCTTCTCCAACTTGTACGTGTCGAGCAGGAGCGAGTCGTCAGAACCGTACGGATCGGAGACGCTCTTTCGTCCTTCGCCAGCGAGCTCGCTCAGCATACGGACTTTGAGGCGTCTATCGTCTGTGTAGCTCGCGGGGTTGTTCTCGAGCGCGAGGACGTGGTCGTCCGTCATGGTCGCGACGAGCGACGCTTCCGCGAGGCTATCGAGATCGAAGTTCTGCGCGCGATGGCGAGTGATGAACTCCTGATCCTGGAATCGCTCCCAGAGGATCGCTGCGGCACCCATGGAGATGGGATCTTCTTCTCCGCTCACGTGCGCGCTAAGCGACGCACGGCTGCTGGCGACGACTATCGGGAGCGCGAGTTTTTTCACGTACTCTTCCATGATGCGCTCTGCCATGGGGCTGCGACAGGTGTTGCCTGAGCAGGCGAAATACACTACGGGGAATTGTTTAGCGTCCATGGTGTTACCTCATGCTTTGCGAGTCGCGACGTACATGCGTCCGCAACCGATGTAATTGTTAGGCAGGACTCTCATGCCGAATCCCAGCTGGTCGAGCGCCTCATCGATGCCTTTCTTCGCTCGGTCGCCCCACTGGATGTTGAGCACTATCGCGCCGTCTTTGCGCAATCGCTGCGTGACGGGCTTGAGCACGGGGAGCATTCTCGTCGTGCTGAAATCGAAGAGTCCCGTCTCCGGATCCTTCGTGTGGTCGAGCATGTTCGAGAGGTATGCCGCACCGAAGTACCCGTCGGGTACACGTTCTTTCTCGAAGAACTTCGTGAGGTCGGTGAGGTAGAAGCGGATCGTCGCATGCATGGCGTTCTGCTGCATCGCGGCGTAGCGGTCTTGTTCGGTGTATCCTGCGCTTTCGGCGATGCTTCCCGCGTAGCCCTGATCGAAGAAGATGGCCTGCGTATTGATCAGGTTCTTGCCCGACTCTCGATGCGGTTCGAATATCCCTTTCGCGAGCGATGATACCGGGATGTCGAATGGGAATGTGGACCATGTGGCGTGCGAATCGATGAGTGCGGCCGAGAATTTCTCGTACGGCATCTGTGTGAACGCGCCGAATTTGTACTCGCACCACGCGTTCGATCGTTCGCTGATGTCGACGCAGTGGATCTCATTGCTGCCCATGCCTGCGAACAGGCACGGTGCGTCTCCTGCGCCCGTGATGATGAGCGACGGAGCGTCTGCGGGAAGCTTCGCGTCGAGCACGTCCGCCAGCGGTTCATTCGTGAACCTATAGGCGCGCGATTGCCGATTGAAGATGGTGACTGACGCCGGTTCGTCTTTCTTATACCGTGCGTAGATAGAGTCCTGTGATTCATTCGTTGTGTGCATAGTCTTCATTATTCACCTGCAGTATTCATTCTTGTCCATTAGTTTTGTTGCATCAGTCTTGTTGAAGTGTCTTCTTGAGCTCGTTGAACATGGCGTCTGTAGCCGTCGGGAGTTCTTCCGTCGTGAATGTGAAGAGCGCCTCTGCCGCTTCCATCGCGCAGAGCGCGCCGTCCCTATCTGTGGCGCGTATGAGCGTCGCGAGGTTGCGCGATGCATCGATTGCTCTGCTCGCGATGTCTTTCGTGAATGCACGGTTGTCGAATGCATCTTTTTTTGTGATGTACTTGTGTCTTATGAGTTTGGGGGTTATATCATCCGTGAGATAGTTGGCGAACGCGTCGATCGCACGGAGCGCTTCGGGTGCCGTACCTTGGACACTCACCGCATCGAATGTATCGTCGATAGCTGATACGATGCAGTCCAAGTCCTTGAGCATACTGCTCGTCTGCGAGGTGAGCGCGTTGTAGTTCTTCTGTGCTGGAGATTCGGCGTTTCTCGACCATGTTTTCGGTTTGCGCGCATCGGTACTCTCGGCGGATCTCTTTGTCCACATATCGTATCGATCTTGGAGTTTCGCGACGAACCCTTCTTCGAGGGTGGTGACTCTGAGTTCTCCTTCCGCGATGACGCGGTCGATGAGGTTTTCGAGCTGTCTGAATGTGGACTTATAGTGTTCGTCGCGCTCCTGCGCCCAGGTTTTCGTGCTGCGTGCGGGGGTCTGTGCCGGTGTCGGTATTGTGGCGCCGCGGTCCTGCCGCGCGGAGCTCCAGTCGTATGTCGTGTTTGTGTACGAGCCGGCCATCATCGGGTCCTCGATTTCGAGGTTGGGTTCTCCGACGAGTTGCCCGAAGGTGTAGACTTTCAATCGTTTGTCTTTGGTGTATGCCTCTTTGCGCTCGCACAGTCGTTCTCGCTGCTTCTGATCCATGGTGATGATGAGATCGGCGCTCTCCAGCTCTTGTGCGGTGATGTCTTTCGCGCGGTGTTTGTTGACGAATTCCTTGTCGTTGAACGCTTCGATGATGATATCTTCTGCCTCGCGCGTGATGCCGCCGCTGCTGTATGATCGCGATGAGTATGTGCTTGGTGAGTGTGTCTTTGTCGGGTTGTACTTGTCGGCAGTCGATGGTTGTCGCGGGGTGCCGGCATCGAATGTGGTGTATGGTTTCGGCGTGAGCAGGTCGTGTATATCCTCTATATCTACATCGTCGTCGTCCGAGTCTACCGATGTATCGGGTGTTCTTGATGTTCGCGCGCTGGATCCGGTCGTCTTCGCGTCGATGGCCGTTCTTGCCGTCTCATCCCAGACGATCTCCGCTCTGATCGCGCGCGTATTGGGCTCGCGCTCATCGGTGTCTGTTGGGGCGTCACGCGCCGGGTGGCGGGGGAATTGTGCGAGCTCTCCTCGTGCGTTTGATGCGGTGCTCGATGCGCTTGTCCTCGAGGTTCCTGCGCCGATCGCGTCCTTGCTCGTTGAAGAAGGGTTGTACATCGCTGCATTGTACGTCGCTGAACTATACGCTATCGCCGCTCGTCTGCTCGCTATGTCTATAGATAGTCCTTTCTGCGCGCATCGGTCTATCAGGATGCGTTCCGCCATCGGGCTGCGGCAGGTATTTCCCGTGCAGCACACGTAGATACTGCTCAATTCTTCAAATCGCATGGGGTGTGGTGTTGCGGAGAGGTTTATATACCTTGCGAATTATCACTACTTGATAAAAGTAACAAATAGTTATATCACTACTTAACAAAAGTAACAAGCAGTTATGTTTATAAGTCGTGCTTGATTTCCATCCTCGAACCATGAATCCGTTGATATCGTTCATCGGCGAGGGAACAGGTGATAACACTGTTCTGGGCGGGAAAGGCTATGGCCTCGACAAGATGGCGAAAGACGGCCTGCCTGTGCCTGAAGGATTTACTCTCACCACTGCCGCATACAAGCGCTGGGCAAATAGCAGTGGAATGCCGAAGGACCTGGAGGCTGCCATCCGCGATGCTATGGCGATGCTTGAGAGCAAGACCGATCGGAAACTAGGCGGTGTGGAAGCGCCACTACTCGTCTCCGTTCGTTCAGGCGCTCCCCACTCGATGCCAGGGATGATGGACACCGTTCTTAACGTCGGATGCACGAACGAAGTGATCGCCGGCATGACGCAAAGCGATGAAACCTTCGCGTACAGCACGTATAGGCAATTCATGACGGATTTCATGAAGACGGTCTGCAAGGAGAACGTGGACATCAGCGCTCTCGCTAAATCGCTCGATTACACGCGACTCATAAAAAAAGTGTCCTCTAGTTATACCAGTCTGTTCCCAAACCCTAGCTATAGTATAAGTTTTAATGGAATGATACGAGACCGAGTCGGAAAGAGCGACGACGCGATAAAGTCGTTCTTTGCGGAGAACATGCGACCCGCGACACTCCGTCCCGGCTTCCTATTCGAATCATTGCCTTCGAGACTATTCGTGCCCGGCCTGCGCCTCGAAGAGGTCATCAACGATGGGAGTATACTCTCGAAATACGTTCCCTTGACATTCAAAGACGTCAATTTCGAAGGGATACAGGTCGAAGGTCCGACCGGCATCGAAACCATCCCCTATAACGATTTGGACGGAAAAAGATACATCTCGTTCCGACCGGCATTCGTCGATGAAGTGATAGCGTATGTGCGCGAATACGCGACTATCGGACTGTTGGGTCCGGATACCTTACGTGCACGAAAACGGCTCACCATGATTCCGGAGGATCCGATGAAACAGGTGATGTATGCAGTACAAGCAGTTTTCCAATCATGGGGCTCTCAACGCGCGGTAGAGTACCGCAGGCTCAACAATCTGCCCAATACCGGCACTGCCGTCACAATCCAGCGCATGGTCTTCGGCAATATGGGACCGCAGAGCGGCACCGCAGTCGTCTTCAGCTCCGACCCCGCGACCGGCGAACCGACCATCGTAGGCGATTACATGCTGGGACGCCAAGGCGAGAGCGTCGTGAACAGCACAGAGAAACCGCACAGTATCGCAGAGTTGAAGACCAAGCGACCCGCCACATTCGCCCGCATCGAGCGTCTGGCGAGAACCATCGAAGACGCGCGCGGTGCCCCGCAGGATATCGAGATGACGTGGGAGGATGAGCGCCGCGTCTACGTGCTCCAGACCCGGGATGCGAAGCTCTCCCCGACGGGAAAGCTGCTCTGCGCGCTCAACAGCTATGATAGGAACGCAATCGATCACAAGGCGCTATTCGACAAATTCACCGCGCAGGATATCGAGGCGTTGACAACAACGACCGTGCTCAATGTGCCCGCGGGCACGAAACCATGGGCAAAAGGCTCGAGCGCTACGCCGGGCATCGTGACAGGAGTGTTACGCACAAAATCATCCTACAACAACGGCGCAAAATATCCTGGTGAGAAAAATATATACTGCGCGGTCAACACGACGCCCAACGATATCAAGATTATACAGGATTGCGACGCAATCATCACCTCGCAGGGAGGAGCGTTCTCGCACGCGGCGATCGTCGGTATGAGCATGGGGAAGATCGTAGTCGCAGGCTGCGAAGACCTGAACCCTCATGACGATTGCGTGCACCACAAGAGCGATATGAATAATGTGTGCCACAAGACCGGCACCGTGCTCACCGTGGACGGCTACACGGGAAATATCTATTTCGGCGTGATGCCGAAAACGCAAGGCCGCGGATCACCGATCGTGCAGCGTTTGCACGCTATCGCGCACGACGTGGTCAAAGGATTACCGATAATCAACGAGTTGCAGCACCTGGACGATATCACCGCATATCCTGACATCGCGTCGCATGACAATATCTACCTGCTCGATTTCGATTGCCTCTCGGTGCAGTTGAACGCGGCGAAGAGCACATGGTCGTCACTGGTGCGCGAGCGCGCCGAGAACGCCTTCGAGATATCAAGGAAATCGCTCGATCATCTTCCCATCCTGAAAGCTGAGGGTAGATACGTCGCGCAAGCGCCAAGCAGCCCAACCGCGACTATGGCGCTATGGCAGGAGTACATCGGCGCTTTCGCCAGCGCAGCGCACAAAGACGGCAGACACGTCAAAGTGATCGGAACACAGTCTCCGAAGGGAGCGTTGAAGATCGACAACGTCGAATATGTGCACCCGGAAAACTACGATAATGGCATCAACTGCGTGATCATACGACCATGGGCGATAGAAGAGAGCTACGTCGAAGCGGCAAGGAGGCGACCGTCATGTCCGACTTGACATATTGCATCGACCAGTACAGGAGGCTGCTCGCGGCCAACGACAGCGCGAAGATGACGCTCGGCAATATAGCCGCCGGCATCGAAACAGATACCGCAATCAGCACGTTAGGAGAAAACCTTCGCGTCATGCTACGCGCAGTAGAGCATCTCCTTCCCCAGGAATCTCCATATTATAGAACGCAAAGTGTCTGTACGTACTATGACCGGCTGACGACCAAGGTGAATGCTGTTTTGAAATCGAACACAACAAGCCTGGTATCTTTCATACCGGCAGGCCGTGGAACGACGTGGCTGAGCCCCGCGGTCAGACGCGAATTACTCGGCGACACGTGGCGCCGCATGACGCAACTCAACCCGAAACTCGAGACTGAGTTCGCGCCAAACGACGTGACTATCGACGATATCTGCACGCCGCATGACGCCGTGCGTTACTTGCACAGGGTATCGACCGACATGCTCTTTGATCCTAGCGGACAGACATGGCAGATCGACTACGGCAACGCAGGGTACCAGTGCAACAGTGGAGGATTGGTTTTCGCACTCTTCACGCTAGGGTCAGAACCCGCGCAAAAACTGGTGAACAAGAATCCGTTCACAAAACGGACCATCGATATAGCCACCAGCGGCAAGATGGTAAAGAAGCCCAATCAGGCCGACGGCGTGTACGCGTTAGAGCACGATGGTGTGATGACTGTGCAACTGCAGCTCGGTTGCCATTATGCGGCCATGCGTGTCAAAACAGGTGACGAACCAAGCATAGAGTTCCGTTACACCGACACCGAGACGTATGCGACCAGCGCATTCAGGACCGAGGTCTCGACGCGCATCCTCAAACGGCTCGGTTTTACAACCGCGTGCAAGAAGAACATCGTCAGTGTGCAAGACGATTTCGCGTCAGTAGACGACGCGACCGATGCCTATGAGAAACTCCTCCGCTTCTCGCTATCGCTCAAGGACCTCGATACTGTCGATCCTAAATCGTTGGTCATAGACCGCGAGGACGATGTCGCGGACGCATTCTTCGCAGGCATCATGCGCCTGAAGGATTATGTGCGCAAGGCGCCGAAGGGAAGCTATGCGTCATGTCTGAAGAAAGAAGATGGCGATTCCTTCTGGGGAGCGCCGACAAGGATACTGCCCATCCGTAGCAAACGGATTGCGCAGGCAGAGGCGGCCCAAGCGCAAGAGGCTATCGCTAGCAGTGAGAAGCCGCGGCCTAAACGATCGAAGAAGTCGCCGAAGAAAGCACTCGAATCCATCGTCAATAGCGCTCCTACCGCGTCGGAAACCTCTGCCGGTGCCGAGAGCGTTCCTGCTCCATCCGAAAATATTCCTGCCGGTGGTTACGCCACTATAAAAGAGCAGACCGATGCTAAGCTAGCTATGCTAGCGCTCGCAGGCAAGCCGACTGATGACAACACACTGGACATGAACTCGCAGATGGATGCGCTGCTGGAAAAATACAAATCGTACGTCGCTGGGAAGATGTCTAAATCATCATTGAGTAGCTTGCCGTCCCAATACCAAGCGATCTTCGATAAGTATCTCGCGAAAAAGTTAGCGATTGGCGTGGCCGAAACGACTGATGATGCAAGCGGCGCTGCCGCGGGTAGTGCTCCTGCGCTCGTCCCACTGCAGACCGCTCCCGCAGTCCAAGCGTCCCTGTCGCCAATTGCAGCCACTCTTCCCATCGTGAAACCGGCCGCTCCGGCGCCCGTCGACCCCGAGGAGAAGATGTGGCATGAGTATCTCAATAGCCTTGGTGGTGTGACGAAGGTCCACAAGGATGATCCGTTCGAAGAGCATGATGCGACTGCCAAAGAGATGTCAGCCATCGCGTCTGCACCGACCGCTGCAGCGACCCAGCCGTCGAAACCAACGGCACAAGTCCCGCTCGATGCCGGATCCTCGTACAAGGCAAACTTCCCTTCCATCCCAATCCCGAAGACACCTGAAAGCACATTGGAAAAACTCAATGCGCTTTCTTCCGCCTTAAAGAAAACCTTGAAGGGTGGCTTTGATTATGCTCCGCCACCGTATCCGAGCATTGATATGGAATCGATATACGGTTCCTATGCAAAAGAATTTCTTAAGCAAACTTACTCCAAGTCATCTCATTTCTATGATATGATTGGGGACTATGCATCTATCTTGGATCCGATGGGTGGAGACCCGTTGAAAAAAAAACCTGCTCCGAAGTCCAAATTCAAATCTGATGCTGAAGCAATCTACAAGAATCTTTATGGTCTCTCCAACATGTTCGGCGATGACACGAAGAAAGACAATGAAAAAAACGCCCCCGAGAAGTCGAGCAATACCATCGGGCCAATGCCCTCCGGTAAATCGTCATGGATGCCGGGTTTGACCTCTCCTGACACGATCCCTCTCTCCCCTGCGCAGCAGAAGGTTGCGGCTCAATCGCCGATACTGCCGAAGATGCCTTCGCAGCACACTCCCAAGACTCAATCGCCCGTACTCGAGAAAACGACTGCGCCGAGCGGTCCATCCACAATAGATGATGTGTTCCACGGAACACCGTCTTGGGTGGAGTCCCAGCTCTCGAACGTGCTCAAGTTTGATGACTTGTTTGTCTTGAAAGGCATCATCCATGGCGCGCCGTCGTTCGTCAGTCCGGAGTCGTATGAGTATGTCTTGAAGACACTCGGACTGACGAAGACACAAGGTCTCACCGAGAACGACAAGAACCGATTCTTCGCGATCAGGAATTACCTATCAGATAACATCGGAGAGTGGCCTGAATGGAGTGCGCTCAAAATGGAGCCCGACGATGAGGCTGAGACTGCACGACGCGCAGCATGCTTGCTCGTCAACAAAGCGATAGGACTCGCGGTGTCGAAGAATCCTGATCTGATCGCGGGCACCGCTGGCAAACCTGCCTCTGTTCCTGCCGCGGTCGACATGCAGCTCGATGACATGCTCGATGACGACGATTGATTGTTGATTGCTTGATGCATGATGCCGAATCCAGTCCGAGATTCTCTGAAGCTCGACGAACACGTCAGAAGATTGTTCTTGCGGTACTTACCGGTAACTTTCTCGCTGCCTTGGAGTCTAGGCCGACGTACGAGAACAAAAGAGATTGACTATTTCTGCTGTAGCTATCTCTCTGTAGTTCTATCGCTCGAGGATCATTGGTATCGCAGGCTCAGCTCTCTCTTGGAGAACTTGGTCGACAACTCTATCGGCGCATGCTCGTATCCTATCGTCATCTTGAGCGAACCGTTGTACGATGCCTGTATGTGCTTGCTCCCGTTCACGCTCCGCACGAGCGACCCAAGCACTTCGCTCTCGACCGCACGAGGATCCGCCTTCTCGCCTGCGAGCGATCTCCTGCCGATCTCGAATTGTGTGATGACGCGTTGGAAATCGCGCATGACGCAAAGCGCATAGAGTTCCTGCTTCCGGAAGAGATCGTGCTCATCGGGAGATTCCATGTACATGCTCCCGGCAACGAGGCTCTCGAGGTCCACGAACCAAAAGCCGGTAGGCGCGACGGTCATATCCTTCGCGAGATACCATGCGAACGGGTGCCCCTGCTTGTAGTAATCCACCTCTTCGTCGTTCCACGTTGTCTCCCCGTCCTTTCGCCAGCTCAACTGTATATCCCCTACGCGCGACCATCCGTATACGTAATCGTAGCGTTTCGTTGTGGTCGATAGCACTTCGAGGTATCGGCGAGCATCGGCGACCATTGTCCTGGTGGCGTTCAAGAGCGAAGCAGGGTTATCACTGACTCTGAGGCAGAGCTCCCGTAACGCATCTACTGACGATGCCTTGTCGAAATAGACCGCGCGTACGGTTGAAGGCGTGAGCCGTATCTCCTGCGCGAAGTGCTCGTTCTCGCAACGCTTCTCGGAGCCCTGCAAGTGCTTGCTCAGCTCATTGATACGTGCCATTGCCCCTTGCGGCAGCTCGTGCAAGAGCACTGTGGGTGCGAATTTGACGAGCGGATCCTGCAGCAGGTCATCCGTCACTTGGATGCTATACAATCCGTAGCTCGCGAGCTGCGCGCCCTTCGGCCGTCCTCTGTCGCTCTTCCTCGTTATGGCGAGCGCTGGATGGTCGAGTACGACCTTGGGGTGTTTTGCGAAATACTCACCAAGCATCTGAGGCGTGATGCCTGAATCGTCTATCAGCGTGCCGCCACCTTTGAGCTCTGGCCTGAACTCCTGCTTTACCGATGTGTCCGACCATCCATTATCCTTGAGATCGAGCTGCACGCTATGCCCTTCGGGGAAGAGGTATGTCCTGCCGCCGGTCTTGAGGAAATCAAGGCTTGTGAGACCCTTATTTTTCGGCGCAGGATGCGTTATACGGGGCACCCATGCCTTTCTCACGAGAGGCTGGACGCCCGCGTGCTTGGAGAGTGAGGTCCTGCCGAGAAGCTCTCGCTTGCTCAACGGCATCTCATAGAGCCTCACCGGCGTGAATCGATCGGTCGTTGTGGCGCGATAACCGCACGCATCCCCTGGTCTCATCGAGCTGAACTTGAACTTCTTCGGCGATGTCCCTATCGATGTATCGCGTTCGATGCCGCCGGGAGTTGTGGGTGATGCCGTGCTATCTGTTGATTGCGATTTTGTCATGGTGTGTCCTCATCGTGAGTGGTTCATGGTATGTCTGATTGTCATTATTCGTATTATCATTGTCCATATCGTCATTGTTCGTCATCGTTCGACGCAATATCCGTCTTCCGGCCGTTCGTTGCCTTGTGGAGTCCCATCCTACGGGACTGTTGAGCGGTGTTGCCAAGCGGGTTCGCCGCGAGGTCGCGATAGTACAGTGTCGGTGTTGTACCGTCGGGATGCATCGCGCCGTTCCATCCTTTGATGAGTGTGAATCCTGTGCTGCGCGCGAGGTGGGGGAATCCTCCTGCCGACCATGCGTGCGTGAAGACCTGGCGTATGTTATACGCAGTGAGGTGCTCAAGGCGTCGCAAGACGAGCGATCGTCCGATGCCGCGACCTGCGTGGTCGGGATGCACGCCGAGGCTGATGAGCGCGCCGACGCGGTCGTCGAGCGCGCCGATCTCTTTCGCGACCGTCGCGGTCGCTCCGAAGAGCGCGACGGAGGGGCTTTGGATCGCCACCTCGCCGTACCCGACGATGCGCGTATCTTGCGTCGCGACGAAATAATCCCTGCGAAACGATATGCCGTCGTACTCCCTGCGCAATCGCGATCCTATCTTCGCGGCCGAATATCGCATCACCGGGGGAAATGCCACATGTTCCACTTCCATTATGCCGTCGAGATCGTCGATAGTGGCGGGGCGGATGGCGAGGCCGCATTCCT
>Ga0209211_10010249_pt1 | contig 12258 bp, 15 predicted proteins | sample RifGroA2_FD_183992 | JGI IMG/M metagenome (GOLD analysis project Ga0209211, IMG submission 183992) | Groundwater microbial communities from Rifle, Colorado, USA - Groundwater A2 (SPAdes) (version 2) | ecosystem: Environmental > Aquatic > Deep subsurface > Groundwater | place: Rifle, Colorado... | reverse complement strand
ACCAAGAACCTTTGAAAAGTTTGGACAAACAGGCAGAGTTTGCAATGCAGAAGTAGAAGATGATTCTGGCAAGATAAAATTAACTCTGTGGAATGATGAAGTAGACAAGGTTAATGTAGGGGACACGGTTAAGGTTACTAATGGTTATTGTAATGAATTCCAGGGAGAGAAACAATTAACTGCGGGTAGATTTGGAAAATTAGAGGTGCTTAACGGAAAAGGCTCTAAAGATAGCAATAAGAAAGAATAATTCTATAATCTAAATTTTTAAATAAAACATCTGAATCTTTTTTGTTATGAGAAAAGAAAGGACTCTTACTTCTGAAAGTGTTACTGAAGGTCATCCTGATAAAGTTTGTGATCAGATTTCTGATGCTGTTTTAGATGAATGTTTGAGACAAGATCCTAATTCTAGAGTTGCTTGTGAATCTATGGTTAAAGCTAAAAGAAATTTGTTTGGCACATTAATGTCCCAAGTTTATCTTATGGGGGAAATAACTACTGGTGCGAATTTAGATTTTAGAAAAGTTGTAAGAGGGACTCTAGAAAGCATAGGATATGATGGGGACTGGGCAGGTTTTAGTTCTGAGAGATTTAAACTTCACGTAAACATAACAAGACAAAGCCCAGATATTGCAATTGGTGTGGATCCTAGAGGAGAAAAAGAACAAGGAGCTGGAGATCAGGGTCTGATGTATGGATATGCTGATAATGAAACAGATGTTTTAATGCCTTGGTCTATAAAACTGGCGCATGATTTAGTAGCAAGGCTAAGTAATCTTAGAAAATATAAGAAACTGGATTTTTTAGGACCTGATGGAAAGTCGCAAGTTACAATAGGATATAGAGACAATGGAGTTCCTTATGTAAAAAAAGTTAGTATTGCTGCCCAACATGCAGATAGAGATCTTCCTGGATTGAGGGACTGGATTTTGGAAGAGGTAGTTGAACCTACAATTCCACACAATCTTTTAGAAACTCGGTTAAGAGATATTACAATTGTTAATGGCACTGGAAAATTTGTTGTTGGCGGACCAGAGGGAGATTCTGGATTAACAGGAAGAAAAATAATAGTTGATACTTATGGGGGTGTTGCTAGGCATGGGGGTGGAGCTTTTTCAGGAAAAGATCCGACTAAGGTTGACAGAAGTGCTGCTTACTTTGCTCGTTATATTGCTAAGAACATCGTTGTTGCTGGTTTAGCTGAAAGATGCGAAGTTAGATTTGCATTTACTATAGGCTCTTCTCAACCTGATGATTTTGCTGTAGAAACTTTTGGTACATCTCCTGTGGATGAGAAAAAAATAGAAAGAGTTGTAAGAGAAATGTTTGATTTTAGGCCTTCTTCCATAATAAAGATATTAGACCTGAGAAGACCAATATATTCACCTACTGCGGTGTATGGACACTTTGGTAGAGAAACAGAAAGGGGATTTTTCACATGGGAAAGAACAGATAGAGTAGGTGAATTAAAACGAGCCTTTGCTTAGAATGTTAGAGCTTTTTAAATTTTTAATTCTTTTAGCCTCTTTACCCTCTCACTTATTGGAGGATGAGTCATAAACAAGCTGACAAATGCTTGTTTGCCCCTAAAAGGGTTTACTATCATCATATGATTTGTGGAATTACTACCCAGCCTCATGGGATTATGCTTTCCCTGGGATTCCAGTTTTAACAATGCGTTGGCTAATGAAGAGGGATTCTTAATTAACTTTGCTCCTGTTTCATCTGCTATATACTCTCTTGATCTGGAAATGGCTAATTGGATTAGCATTGCAACAAGCGGTGCTATGATTGCTAAAGCCAGCAATTCAAAGATATTTTGACCTTCTTTATCTCCCTTCATCCCGCCGAATAATGCTGCAAATCTTGCCATAAAAGCGATATATGAAATAACTGAGGCAATTGTTGCTGCTATTGTTGAGATTAGCATATCCCTGTTTTTTATATGGGAAATTTCATGCGCTATAACACCTTTTAACTCCTCTTTTGATAATAAGTTTAATATTCCTTGCGTAACTGCAACAACTGAATTTTTATAGTTAGGACCTGTTGCAAAAGCATTTGGATTTTCTGAAGGAACAATGTAAACTTTTGGTTTTGGAATTCCTGCAGCTTTTGCTGCTTCTTCAACTGAATGATGCAGATCAGGAAATTGAGACTTTGGAGCTTCTTTTGCTCTGTACATGGCCAGGACTAGTTTATGGGAAAAGAAGTAAGAACCAACATTCATGATTATGGCTAGGACTAATGCTACTGTTAATCCAGAGGCTCCTCCAACTAGCTGACCTATAAGTAATAATAGACCAGATAATGCTCCAAGCAAGATTACTGTTTTAAACTGGTTGAACATCTGTTAAACTAAAGGTTATAGCTTTAAAAACTTAATTATCCTCAAAACAAAAAAGTTTATATCAAGTTTATTCTTCAACACTATATGGCTCAGGATATTATAATAGGAAGAGATAAAAAAGATAGCTTAGAACTAGGCAAAAAAGGACTTCTTTATCTTGGAAAAAGTTATGTTAAGATGGAGAATGAAACTTCATTGAGCAATAAAGTTTATCTTGATGTGAATAAAAGCCATGTGATACTTATTGCCGGTAAGAGGGGATCTGGAAAAAGTTACTCAATTTCTGTTATAGCGGAAGAGATGTCTAAACTGGATGAAGAAACTAGAAACAGAATCTCAGTTATAATAATTGATACTATGGGCATATTCTGGAGCATGAAATATCCGAATGAAAAGCAGAAAGATGAGGTCAGAGAATGGGGAATGGAAGAGAGAGGATTTGATGTGAAAGTATTTGTTCCAAAAGGGAAACTAAAAGAATATAAGGAAAAAGGAATTGCAGCAGATTTCTCTTTTTCGTTTAAACCGGGAGATTTAAGAGCTGAGGATTGGTGTAAGGTGTTTAATGTTGATATCACCAGTGCAATGGGCGTTTTAATTGAGAGGGTTATTGGAGAACTAAGCGGCAATTATGATATTGATGACATACTTAGTTTTGTTGAGCATGATGATAAAACTGAGCATCATGTGAGATATGCTTTGATCAACCGATTTGAAGCTGCTAAAAACTTAGGAATTTTTGATGAGGAGGGAATGGATCTTAAGGATTTTGTAATTCCGGGAAAATCTGTTATTTTAGATGTTAGCTGCTATGAAGATTGGAATGTAAAAAACTTAGTTGTGGGATTATTAGGGAAGAAGTTGTTAAGTGAAAGAGTTGATGAGAGAAAAAAAGAGGAAGTAATGGATATCAAGGAGAGTGGAAGTTTGTACGGTGATGAAAGAAAACAATCTCCTCTGATCTGGCTGGTGATTGATGAGGCGCATGAATTCTTGCCAAGAACAGAGAAAACTGCTGCTTCTGACTCTTTAGTGAGATTGTTGAGAGAGGGAAGGCAGCCTGGAATAAGCATGGTATTGGCAACACAGCAGCCCGGAGAGATTCATAAAGATGTTATGACCCAGTCGGATATTGTGATAAGTCACAGGATTACTGCACAGTTTGATATTGAAGCTTTGAATACAATAATGCAGACTTATCTAATAGGAGATATTTTATCTTATCTTAATGATTTGCCGAGCAGCAAAGGAAGTGCTATAGTTCTTGATGACAATAATGAAAGAATATTCTCTATACAAGTCAGGCCTAAGATGAGCTGGCATGGTGGAGATGCTCCTTCAGCTGTCAAAATAAAGAAGAAATTATTTGAAGAATGAAGAAAGACAAGACTACCATAAGAGCAAAGAGAGAAGGCTATAAAGCAAGAAGCGTCTACAAGCTATTTGCTATAAACAACAAGTACAGGTTGATTAAAAAAGGGGATAGAGTTCTTGATCTTGGATGCTGGCCAGGAAGCTGGCTGCAAGCTTGCTTAAGGTTTAAGGCTTTTGTTGTAGGAGTAGATTTAAGAAAAACTGAAATTGATGGAGCAGAGACTATTATAGGAGATGTTACAGAGGGAAGTGTTCTTGAAAAACTAGAGTCTTATGGTGAGTTTGATGTTGTAATAAGTGATATGGCCCCGAATACATCAGGAAGATTAGATTTAGACACACTTAGGTCATATGAGTTGAGTGCAAGAGCTTTTGTAATTGCTGAAAGGGTCCTTAAAAAAAATGGGAATTTCCTGGTGAAAGTTTTTCAAAGCAGATATACAGATGACTTGTATAGCACTGTAAGAAAAAAATTTTCTTTTGCAAAAATTTACAAACCTCAGACTTCCAAAAAAAGGAGCAAGGAAATCTATATAGTCGCTTGCGGTTATAAGGGCTGAAAATCTATACAAACTCTGCAGGTTCCAGGGGAATAATTCCCGCATTTTACCTTGCTTAATACTTTAAATCTTTTACAGTGTTTTTTTATTTTTTTAACGGAATATTCCGGAAAAATTTCTTCTCTTGAAAAATCATAAAAGTGGATTATTCCTTTTGTCTTTAAATATTTTAAAGCTAAAGACAGGTAAGATTCTGAATCTGTGGGGAGAGGCATTATTATTCTATTAAATTTCTTTTTTAATTTTGGAAGGATCGTGCTTACATCTCCTTTGTATGATTTTAAATTTTTTGCCTTGTTTAGTTTGATATTTTCCAGTGCATATTTATGCGCAGAAGGATTGATTTCAACTGCGTAAACCTCTTTTGCTTTTTTTGCTGCAAGTACTGAAAAAGGTCCTATTCCTGAGAACATTACTAAGACTGACTCTTTTGGTTTTATTTTTGAGGCTATTCTTAATCTTTCACTTCCTGTTCTTGGAGAGAAATATGTTTTTTCTATGTTTAACTTAAATGTGAGTCCGTTTTCCTTATGGATTGTTTCTTTTGTTTTTTTTCCTGCTATGGTCCTTACTTTTTGCAGCCTGTATTTTCCTGAGAATTTTTTTGATTTTATCGCTACAGTTGTTATATTCTTGTTTAATTTTATTAATTGGTTTCCTATTAGTTTTTCATATTTTTTTAGCTCTTTTGGAAAATCGTTAAATAAGGCTATAGATCCTATCTGGTCAAAAGATACTGGTAGCAAACTGGCTAATTTCCCTGGAACTTTGCCTATTAAAGACGCTTTTAAGGAGGCCATATCTTCTCGTTGGGGTAAGGTTTATATATTCTTTATGGTTTAAAGAGAATGATGAAAAAGAGGAATAGATCTAGTAGAAGGAGAGTTATTTCTAGAAGAAGTTCTGATAGAAGCAGCTGGTTTTCAAGAGCAAATGATGTTTACAATCCCCTAAAAGAAAAGGTATTTACAAGAGAGGTTATAGTTATCTTATTAGTTTTGATTGGGGGAATGATCTTTTTTGATGCTTTAGACTATGATTATACTGGGTTGGTTACAAGTAGTTTAGGCAGCAATTCAATTACAGGGGCGCCTGCGGGAATACCAGATAGTGCTATCCGAAGTATAGGAGACAGTATTAGCAGTATATTTGACTTGATTTTTAAAGGATTTTTAGACCCATTACTAAAAGTGTTTGGTAACAATTCAATTATTGCAACAAAACTCACTCTTTTTGTTATTGTATTCTTTTTTATTCTCCCTGTATGTAAAAGGATTTTTAAAAAGGGTGATGAAGGTGGAAATGAAAGAGCAGCTACATTAGTTGCAGCCTTAATCTCTATCTTGGGAGTTGCGTTATTGCCTTCCGAAGTTGCAGAGAGATTATCAAATGCAGTTCCAATTTTCTTGATTATGGGATTTCTGATAGGGGTGCTGTATGGTCTGCATAAATGGGATGCCGACAATAAATTTGAATCATTCTTGAAAGGGATATTTGCATTAGGTTTAGTTTTCATACTTAGCTACATTTTAGAAGGACTTGATAGTGGAATGAACGAAAGTCTTTCTGGCGCTGTATGGATAATCGCAGGTCTGGGGTATTTAATGCTTATTTGGTTATTTATAGATGGTGTTTTCATAAAAACTTTTGGCGGAGCTAGTGGTGAGCTTGCTGAAAGATATAATGAGGTAAGAGAAGATGTTACTAATGCAAGAGATACTTTAGAAACAAGCAGGAGAGCAAGAGGAGAGACTACGGCAGGGAGAGAAAAATTAAGATCAGAAAGAAGAAACTTGAAAGGGGTTAATATAGCTGAAACAGCGACCTATAATGCATTAAAAGATGTTCGTGGAATAATCACTTCTAGAATTGGCAAAAAAAGACTTATCAGTAAAATTAACAAAGTGATAAACGGGTTGAGAAGAACATCTGACTCTGAAATTAATAGGTGGTTATCGCAACTAATGGCTGGTGTTGCTGAGTTTGAAAGGGTATGTAAAGGCTATACTAATGCTGTTGAACTTAATGATGATACAATTAGGGAGGGTAAATTTGCTTTAGAAATGATGAAAGAAGCTTTAGTGAACATATTACAAATATTAGAGGGGAGGTAAAAATGTCATTTTTTGGTAAAATTTTTCACAGAAACAAAGAAGATTCTGAAGAGAGAGAATTCGATTTTGGAGAGGAGCATGAAAATGATGATAAAGAAGAGTTTGCAGCTCCTAATTTTAATATTCACCAAGATACAGGATTAGACCAAGGACAGGCTCAGCAGAACTTTCATCAACCATCTCATGGAGAAGACCTTCTTATGAGCAGGTTAGAGACAATAAATGCAAAGCTGGATAATGTACTGCACAGGCTTGAGAAATTAGAAAAGATTGCTGAAAGAGAAAGCAAGAATGAAGGCTGGTAATTAGTTCTTTCTGATGTAATTTCTGAATTCTAAGTTTAAGTCTTCTAGTTTTCTTATATCCCCTACAGTTATATGGCCTGTTATAGCATCTGAAATCTCAGACATAATTCTTACTATAACCCTATCTTGCCTATAAATCCTTCTTATTATATTTGCTATCTTATGGAGCTTCCTAGCTGAATCTTCTGAAAAGTCTTGCGCTCTTATCACAAGTATTGAATTTCCTATTAAATCAGCAAACTGGTGCAATCTAGCTTTCTCCTGAGGAGATAGTTTAAATTGATGTTCTGCTTTTATTTGCTCTATTGCTCTCGCCATTTAATCTCCAATTAAGTCGGCTGCACTTGCTCCTATTATTGCAGGAAGTGATAACACTCCAACCTGCCTGAATAATTCTTCAAAGCTGTGGAACTGCTGGAATAAGGTTAATACCAGAGTTATGATTACAAGAGAAACCATGTAGATTACGATTACTCTTATTGGGAGAAATTTTAATACTCTCACTTGTTTTACTTTTCTAAAGCCTGTGGCATACAAGAATATAGCCCCTATAATAAAAGAAACTATATACATTAAACCTATCCTTGATAATGGTAATACTTCTGCCAAGTGAACGCCTTCGACAAATACAAAGTGGGATATTACTCCTACAAGGGCTCCTATTACTCCTTTTGCAATGTCTTTTTGGGTAATTTTTCTTAAAGGGTGCTCTCCTATCTCATTCTTTAGATCTTTTTCAAGCTCTTCTAATTCCTTTAACTGGTCCTTTTCTAGCTTCTCTATTTCTTTAGAATCTTCATCCTGCTCTTCTGATTGTTTAGACTCAATTTTGATTAATTTGTCTAATTTTTTATTTATCTGGTCCAGTTTAGAACTCTTTCTACCTCTTCTTTTTGGCATGTTTAATAGAATTAACTTTATTTAATAAACATTTCTATAAGATAGATTCTACCAAAGGTCCAAGTATTCTCCATATCTCCGGTGAAAAATACACTAAAAGGACTACAATTAATGAGTGGGTCCATGTTTCTTTCAATCCCCTTGAAGAACCTACTGTTGTTTTCACAACTGCAGAAGCAGAATGAATTTTGATTAGTGTTATTAAACCTATGACCCCTCTAAAAACCCACTGATTTTCTATATATTTTATGTTTTGCAGAAAAGAAAGATTGAGATAAACAAATTCCACGTTCATTACTGCAAAAGTTGCTACTATTGCCCATATTGCAGCATGCAGGCCATGAGTAAACCAATGACTTCCCTGAAAGTTTTCATCTTGGTGGATTAAGATAAGTTCATACATTCCAATGATTACCCCAAGGATAATTGCAGGCAGAATGATTAATTCAGGCATTATAGTTGAGAAAACTTAGATGTATTTAAAGGTTATTATGTGATTTAAATAAAAATTGATAAAAAAGAAATCTTGTAATCCTTACAATGCGCCAGGTATCAACATTAAAGAGACATCTGCTTTTATTCCACCTTGACGACAAGCCATTTCATCTCCGGAATTACCACTAGTTGGCCTGATTATTGGGGTTTGCATCTGTCCTTGCGTCATTTGATCCTCTTGGTTAGGTCCTTGTCTTACTACAGATAATCCTAAACAACCAAGAGATTGATAGCACCCCCCACTATAAGTATCAATAATCCATACTCCTGTAGGGTAAAGGCAATTAGTAGATGTGTCTAATGTTGCTTCCATGGCTACATAACCTAGACCACTGTTAGGATCATTATAAGAAGCAATATCTGTTGCGGTTATCACTTGAGACTCTCTAGTTTGAAGAGGATATTTTGACCTGTCTCCTCCTCCAACAGTTTGTTGACAGCCAGCAATAAGTAATACAGTAAGTAAAAATAAACTAGATATTATCAAAACTCTTTGTTTCATTGAAGTTGAAAAGATTAACCTATATTTAAACTTTTAGTTTTGCACGATATTACAATCAACACTTGACCAATAATGCATTCCTTCAATATCTCGGTTGCATAATAAACATTCAGAATTTCTTTGAATCGCAGTGTTCCTTGGGCATTTTTTCATTCCTTCCCCATTTTTAACTAAACATCCTGAAACTGTACTTTCAGAAGGAGAAACGGGATAACAGCTTTTAGATTCTGAGTTTAAGAGGGTTATACTTTGTGCATCTTCTCCAACTACGTTTAAGCATCCACTCACTAACAACACAGATGCAAGAAGAAGTGCTATGATTAGCTTATTTTGCATTTTAGAAATAAGATAAGGCTTTATTTAAAATTTGTTGTTTATTTTGGAGTAACTATTATTCTCTCCCAATGTAGTATGTATATCCTGCAATCATAATGTAATTCAAAGTTATTGCTAACAAACTAATAATGGCAGCATATTCTACACCAAAGTAAGGTAATGCTGCTGTCCCCGTCATTGGAGCAGGTAGGGCTTGCATTCCCACATAAACAGCTACTTCCTTTGCTCCTGCATTTCTTATTGTCCTAAGAAGTCTATCATTTTCTTTCTTTTGAAATGCTTGCACTGTTTTTATTTCAGTATTATATTCTGATACAAAATGGTTTAAAATTAACTGAGAATTTTGGTTATTTCTTATTACTGATTCTAGAGTTATTAAAACTCTCATTTGCTGTACGAAGTGCCCTTCAACCCTTTCAAATTCTTTGTTTATTTTTGTTAAATAGCCATTAACAAATTTCTTAATCTGCTTTGCAATAAGTATCGACTTATAGTTTGTATTTGTTTTTCGTCTTCTAAATATGTTTCGGGTGTGAGATAGAATACCTGTACTCCCTAGAGCTTCTTCTAATTCCCCATTGAACCCTTCCAAGTTCATTGCTCATTTTTTTATAATACTTAAGAACCTGAATTCTTTCCTATAAACTTCTAAGAGATTATTTCCATTTTGTAATGTTGGGTTTTCTATTAGTAAGTTTACATATGCGCTCCTTTTTTGATCTAATTTTGCTCTTATTTCTACTGCTTGTTGTATTTTTCTTCTTGTGAATTCTAAGATTCTGTAATACTCTTCTGCTTTTTCTTTTGTTAGTTCCATTTGTCTAAGCTTGATTGTTCTTGTTTGGTATTTGTTGTTAGTAAACGAGTAATTCCTTTCTCAACTCTTTCCTGATTGAACTCGTGTTTGTCTACTAGAATTTTTAGAATTTTTTCCTGATTAACCTTATTCCATTTTAACTGATAATTTTTCATTATTGGCATGGACTTAAAGACAGCATATATTTGTTTCCAGTCAAATTCAGCTTTTATTTCTTTGAACAAATCTTCAAAATTATTGTATTGTTTTACTAATTTTAAGGCTGTTTTTGGACCTATGCCTTTAACACCCCCGGAATTGTAATCTGTACCAACTAAAATTGAAAGGGCTATAAATTGATCTTGAGAGATATCTAAAGATTTCAAGACATTTTTGAGTTCTATAACCTCAGGATGGACAGAGATGTAAATTCCGGAAGGTAAGCGCCTTCTTGAGGATAATGTTAAGTTCCTTACGATCCTTGGGGCGTTATAAATAAAAGAATCATAATCTGAGCTACCAACATAGTCTACATCCCCTTTTTCACACATAAATGAACATTGTGCTTCTGCTTCTGAAGGAGCCTGAATTACTGGAATTCCATAAGCTCCTATGAGTTCTTTAGCTTCATTTGACATTTCTCTTGTCAATCTTGAAGTTTGCTTAGAATAACGCAGCATTAGTCCTTCATCCTTAGCTTTTTTTGCTTTTTTTAGTCTTTTTTCAGCTAATTTTTTCCTTGATTCTCTTTGCTCAGACTCATATATCTTAAGTGCGGGCGGTTTTCCATCAAAGATGAAACACACTTTCAAACCTTTTTCTATAAGATTTGGGATTCTTGTTGAGATCCCCATAAGATGGGAGGTTATGTTCTCATTAGAGTCTTTTAATGGAGTTCCGTCTGGTTGCCTGATTGAAGATAAAAACTGGTAAAATGTTTGAGAAGCATCTATTGCAATCTTTTTTCCTCTTAAGGATTCTATTCTTATCTCTTTTTTAGGGATTACTTCCCCGAGGTTTACTCCCATATCTAGGTTTATGCTACTAGCTTATAAAAATCTTTTTATAGAGAGATAATCTTCTAATAAAAAGAGGATGATAAAAAAAATTTTTCTTAACCATAAAGGAGGGCTATACTTCTATAGGGTGCACCAAACCAAAGCGAATAAACTTTGTTCAAATGGAATTTCAAATCTAAGGGATTTTATGGATGACATGTTCTTTAGGTGCCCTGATGATTATTTTCATAGCGGGCCTAGAAGTTCAAAGTTAAAACTCCATCTTAACAGGCTGGAATTGAAACAGGTAAGTGGTCATGAGATGAGTATGCTGGCTGCAATGGGATTAAAACATAATAAGGATAAGTTTAGGGATAATCATTCGAAAGTGCAGGTGTTCATGCTTGAAAATGATAGTAAAACTATTGCAATGGAGGTGCCTGTTTGGTTAAACGGCGGGGAGTTTAAGTATTTCTCTAAAGTGTTTAATAGTAAAGAGCCGTTAACTGGCCATATTGACATTGTAAGAATAGAAGATGATAAAATTTGGGTTTGGGATTACAAACCAAATGCAATAGAAGAAAAGTTTGCTGCTACCCAAATTTATTTTTATTGCTTGATGCTGAGCAATAGAACCGGGATACCTCTTAAAGAGTTTAGATGTGGCTACTTTGATGACAGGTATGTATTTATATTTGACCCTAATTCTGTTGATTTAGACCTAAGAAGTCTTAATGACTTTTGAAATCAAATAATGAATGTTGTGTTGTAGACCTTAACAAATCATCAAAAGAAACATTGTAAAAACATAAAACAGAGTCTGCAATCGGCTTAATCTGCTTGTTTATGTAGTGATCATAATTTATTTTGTGTTTTTGATTTTGAATCGGTTCAGGACCATCTGTTGTTATTACATATTCTATAATATTAGAGGTTATCTTTTTTAGTTTTTTTGCTGCCTGAACATGCTGAGGATTAATTTTAGTGTATTCTTTCAGGTCTTTGCTTATGGCTTTTCTATAAATTAGCAAGTCATCATGCATTCCATCCTTTAGCTCTTTTACAAATTTCTTCACATATTCCGAAACTTCTTCTTTGTGGAATATCCTGTTAAGTAATTCTAGCTGGAATTTTTTAGAAGCTTCGGTCCAGTCTCTTCTTGCAGACTCCAGACCAACAAAGTCAATCTTTTCTTTTCCATCTTGTTTTAATAAACCTGCATAACGCTTTTTTGCCCCTTCCTCCCCTCCGCGAATTTTTGGCATTAAAAATTTAATATAATTTTTTTCAAATTCCAGTTCTAATTTTGATTCTCTTTTGTATATTTCTTTTATGTGTTTTTTATAGAAAGTGTTTATTTGACTTTCAATTGTCCTTCCTAGTTTTTCTGCTTCGATTGAAGAAGTTAAACTAGTACTTACAAATATGCTGTCAGTGTCGGAATAAATGACTTCTACGCATTTATAGTCTTCTTCTATCTTCTTTGCAGTTGATTTAATTAAAGATTGACCAAAGTGGGTTATTG
>Ga0209211_10010248_pt1 | contig 12262 bp, 9 predicted proteins | sample RifGroA2_FD_183992 | JGI IMG/M metagenome (GOLD analysis project Ga0209211, IMG submission 183992) | Groundwater microbial communities from Rifle, Colorado, USA - Groundwater A2 (SPAdes) (version 2) | ecosystem: Environmental > Aquatic > Deep subsurface > Groundwater | place: Rifle, Colorado... | reverse complement strand
TGCTCATTGAAAAACTCTATGCAGATGTACCAGAAATTTCTGAAAAATCACAAGAAATACGTGACGTCAGTAATGGTGATGTGACTGTCAGTGTGCGGATAGATAAGGAACACAGAGAAGGAGATATGTATCCTGTTCAAGTTTTTGAAGATCACGATACACATACGGTCACCCTCTGGATATTTTATATCAGTACTACTGGCGACACTGTCACGCATCTAAATGAACTCACGGGCGAGATAGAATCACTCGAAACATGGCGCGCAACCAGAGACGAACTTCCTGAGTAATACATATATGCAAATACAAAACTCAAAAAAATTGGCTCAGTTTATTGCAGGCATGTTTGGTGGTACAACCTTTGGTATTGCTGGATTTCTTGCCATGACCGGCTACGGAGGCAACTATGGCTGCTGGCCACTCATTGATGCTATTTTTCATATGCAAGGATATGAATCCTGCGGATCATTTGGTGCAATATCAGGCATACTCCTCGGTGTTCTTGTAGGTATATCTGTCCTGAGCAGTATACCCATCTCACACTATGCAAAAATAACGAAATACCTTTTTCTTGGCACATTCATATTGCCATTTTTATATGGGGTATTCATGTTTTGGCCACCATTCGAAGATGGTGACATGATCATTGTCGCTCCCATTATTCTGGTATTCATGATACTATCCAGCATTCCTTCCGCTATTATGACAGGAATACTACAAGCGATATCAATCCTCCGAAAAAAATAATAACAAAAAACTCCCTTTCGGGAGTTTTTTAATATTCAATTCAGCACTATTCTTTATCAGTAAACACGATGAGTCGCTCAGAGTACGTTGTTTCCGAACTATTCCAAACTCCCGCACACGTAATGAAGTTGAGATGAGCCTTCCCATCGTTTGAAATAAATACATCTGTAGCATCCTTGCTTTTGTCATATATTAAAATTTCACGCACAACAAAAGTGATGGTTGATCCTTCTTCATTTTTAATGAATATTTTATCTCCCTTCTGTAAGGTATGCAAATTGGTAAATACCGCCGGCTTATTATTTTTTTGATCATAGTGTCCCGCAATAACGGCGCTACCGATCTCTCCAGGACGTGAACCGAGACTATACCATGCCACTTCGGCAGGGTTTTTTGGTACATCCATTTCCCCATCAGAGGTAATCCCTACGGAAATAACAGCAGCATCAACATCAATCGCAGGGATCTGAAGACGCACAGGTAGCCCGACACTGAACTCTTCTTGAATTATTTGCTCCTGATTTGACTGAGCAACAGCATTTTCGACAAGCACGACCGAATTTTTTGAAATAAAAATAAAAAAGAATACCACAACAAAGGGAACAAGCCCTGCGGGGGCAACTATCAACAATACTCGTTTTGAGAAAATTTTTAGCCACATATATTTTGCAAAAAAATCATAACCGCAAATGCCAGACAAACTCTTGTCTGGCATTGATCTACTCATTCTCCTCAATGTTTGAGATTACGCTGTTTGTTTTCTTCGAACAACATAGAAAAGAGTCAACATCGCAAAGATACTCGTCGGTACAATTATATTCCAAGGAATACTCTTTTCTCCTTGGTGAACTCCTGTATCTGGCAATTTAGGAACGACAGATACTGGAACAGCAAGGGTTCGAGTAGCGGCTACGACAACAGTAGCGATTGCAAAGTCTTTGTTTGTCAGACCATTGGCTTCTCCACTCGCAGTGATTGTGTTCACGGTGGTTTTGGCGAGTGTTGATTGGCAAGTATAAACCCACGTCTCGGTGGTATCAAGTTTTGAATTACCATTCATGTCGCCGGAAATATATTTCACCGGACCACATTTATCATCAGTGAGGTAAACATTGGATAACGCTACCGTTCCTGGGTTAGTGACTTTATTGGTATACGTAACCATTCCTCCTCCGGCGGAGAGCACCAATGTGTTTGGAACTTTTGTCACATGAATCAATGGTGGAACAACTGGAATACCAACCACAACTGTGGCGTTTGCAATATCACTTGCACTTATACCATTAGCCCAACCAGTCGCAGTAATAATATTCGTATGAGTTTTTGTAAGGATTGTGGAACACGTGTAAACCCATGTTTCATTTACATCAAGTCTAGCATCAGCATTCGTGTCGCCCGAAATCAGAGTTATGGGACTGCAGGTATCTCCGACCATTGTTATATTACTCACCGAAACAGTTCCAATATTACGAAGCGTATAAGTATACTCTACATTGCCAGGTCCTTTCGGTAGAGCCAATGGGCTTGGTACTTTCACCACATCAATAAGAGGTGGCACTGGTGCATAGTATGAACCACCACCTCCTCCTGAGGATTGTGCAATGTCGTCATTGACAATGGTACAGGTCTTCACATCACCCAACGCAAGAGTAATAGTGCCATCTGCAGCACAATCATCACCACCAATGGAAGACGTATAACCAGAATCAGCAGTTTCAGAAACTGTATGTAATCCTATTACAGTTGTACTAGCAACTCCTGACGTTACGCTAACACCATCAATAAAAAGTGGAAAATCAGAAATAACTTTGGTACGACCGCTGTCGTTGACGACTAATTTATTCACGACAAGCTGGGGTGCAATGTCATCATTAGTAATAGTACATGTTTTAGTTTCACCCAACGCAATTGTTCCAGAACAATCACCAGAACCTGTTTGTGAATACCCAACGGGGACAATTGGTTCTGTTACTTCATAAGTACCAGCATCCAACGTAACATCTACACCAACAGCGGAGCCGGCAAATGAGCTGGTAGCAACATTTGTGCCAGTAACATTGAGTGTAAAATCAGAAGAAGTTGCCGTACCACCATTATCAGTGATGACAGTTTTTTTTACAATAAGATGGGGTGTGATGTCGTCATTAGTAATGGTACAGGTTTTGGTTTCACCAAACGCAATTGTTCCTGAACAATCAGCAGAAGCTGTTTGTGAATAGCCAGTAGGAACGATTGATTCTGCTACTTCATAAGTACCAGCGTCCAACGTAACGTCCACACCAGTAGCAGAGCCGGCAAATGAGCTTGTAGAAACATTTGTTCCAGTAACATTGAGTGTAAAATCAGAAGAAGTTGCTGTACCACCATTATCGTTAATTACCGTTTTAACGACATGAAGTGTGGCAGGAATTGGTGTACATGTTGGTTCAGTAATTTGATTATTATCCAATGTCACTTGAGAAACAAGAGAAATGGCTCGACCCACCAAACTTGCACCAGTTGCAAGTGATATAAGACCGGTTTTCGCAATAATCGTTCCTTCGATATGAGACCCTGTTCCAATCGTCATGGAGGCGGGAACTGCCCAAAACACATTGCAAGGAGTAGCTCCATTGGATAAGGTCATCGTTCCTCCAGAAGTAGCAATAGTTAGACTAGCGCTACTTCGAAAAATATAAACACCCGCACCAGAAAGTTCGACAGCACCATTCAAAGTTGTCGCTCCGACATTATAAACACCTGGTGTGATAGGATTGCCATTGAGTACAGTATGAGTCCCAGCTAAATCAAGACTTGTAACAACTCCAGCGGGAGTCCCTTGAGTAGCTGACATTAAACTGTCATACACTGAGGAAGCGTCATTCTCAATTGCGGTTCCACTTGCCGTTGTAGTATTTATGATTCCGTCAGGAACTTGTATGGCTGTAAAACCGGCATAACCAACATTATTGTCACCAACATTTCCCCAAACACGAGTCCCTGCATCAGCATTTGTAATCCCTGCATGACCATACACAGAATAGGTGTTTGTTATACCAAAGGTACGGTCTGGCGGTATTACCGCGGACACATTACTTAACCAAGTGAAACCGATAATGAGAGAAAAAACCAGTACTGTTACTATTACATGCTTATGTAAACTCTTCTTGTATAAATTCATATATTAGATCCAGTCGTTGTTACTCTACTAAGTGAATTATTAAGTTTTTAATTATTTACTTGTTTTCTTCGAACTAAGTAGAGCGAGAACAGAGCCACGAAAAGACCAGACGAAATTATAACATACCATGGTATGTTACTTTCGTTAGACAAAATCCCTGTATTTGGCAAACTCGGAACTACAGTTGCTTCCGATGTTGGTGACAGAGTCGGAACTACAGCTGCTGCCGATGTTGGTGACAGAGTTGGAGTTGGTGTCGGAGTAGATGATTTTGTTTCCGAACACGAAGCATCCGTACCACCATCTACACCAGTACAAGACCATGTCCAGGCTGTGGTACCGCTCACGTTGCTCGTACTAGTACCAATAGTACAACTATAATGAGTAGGAGAACATGAACCATTGGTAGGTGTCACTACAGAAAGAGTAGGAACCGAAACAATATTGGCATCAAGCGTCACTGCGGTCTGCGACAACGCTCTCCCGTTCAATACTGCACCAGTGTTCAATACAATTGCCGTTTGCCCTAATATATTTCCACTAAATTCAGCATTTGTACCAAGCGTCGTTTGACCAGCAACCTGCCAGAAGACGTTTGATGCCTGTGCACCACCGCTCAAGACAATTTTCATAGCGGAACTTATCGTGAGATTTTGCGCTATCTGAAAAATCCAAACATCATTTGCACCACCAGAGAGAGTAAGATCCGTTGGTATTGTCACGCCAGTGCTCCATTTATACAGCCCTGGAGCGAGTGTCATGCCACCAATGTTTCCAGCACCCAATTCAGTCTCTATCGGATTTGTCCTTCCTGCTGCATCGGTGTACGCGGTTTCCATATTGCTTACCGCCGTAGTCATGTTAGCTGGTGTAGGAGTCATATAGTCGGCTGCGTATGCTTTTCCAGTGAGTACAGCGGATGTAGAAAATATATTTGAAGCATCCATTATCAACCCAAAGCCAGTCATGGCAGTTGCGCTAATGGGACTTACACCAATATCTCCAACAACTGAGGTAGCCCCCGTAGTTGAGATCCCTGACTTTGCCAAAATGACAAAATCACTTGCTGAACCAAGATGTACTGCTGTCGGACCAGCCGCTACAGTAGTACCTGGCAAAGCTGTGAACATAAAAAAAACGACCAATGCAATTGCTATTGATAGTTTATTCCCTTTTTTCATATTATTTTTATTATGTATTAATACTGCGATAAAACCTTTTTTCAGACTCTCCTATCTTTTGCTTCCTTCAAATAATATGAAAATTTGTTTTATGTATATAAAATTATCGACCTTTACATCAAACGTTTTTGATATTTTTTTTAGTATATTAGAAGTTGAGTTTCTATTTTTAGAATTGTATTAAAAACAACACTACCCAATCGAGCCAATTTTTCTTAACAATATCTAAGATGATATTTAGCCTATCTATATAGTAACATAGTAACTCTACTATAGATAGTAGCTATGCTGATACAACACCTATACTCACATACGAAATTATACTCAACGTACACAACAAAATTTTAAAAAAAAAACTCCCTTTCGGGAGTTTTCGTATACAATTCAACGAGTGAACCAGAACGGTTCACTGCGAGCATTCAACCAGAACGTAGTAAGATTTTTAATCATGTACCCTTGTGGTACATGGATTCACATCACAAATGTGACAAGAGACAAATTGAGGTATTCGGTTATGTTTCACCCTGAACCAAGTTCAGAATGGTTCCAGTGTACTTCAACTGGATAATCTTGATGGAAAACATCAAGATCGACTAGTAGTTCACTATCTTTCGATAGAGTAACTCCAGAAAGGAGGTGATCCATCCACAGCTTCCGCTACGGATGCCTTGTTACGACTTTACCCTGATTACTGAATTCACCTTCGTCCCCCTAAAGAGCCTTCGGGTGCCCCCAGCTTTCGTGGTATGACGGGCGGTGAGTACAAGACCCGAGAACGTATTCAACGCGCCGTGGCTGATGCGCGTTTACTAGCGATTCCAACTTCATGCAGGCGAGTTGCAGCCTGCAATCTGAACTGAGACCGGTTTTGTGGGATTTGCTCCACCTCGCGGTTTGGCTACCCATTGTACCGGCCATTGTATCATGTGTGTCGCCCTAGGCGTAAGAGTCATGCTGATTTGACGTCGTCCCCACCTTCCTCCCGGTTGCCCGGGCAGTCTGCTATGTACATTTAACATAGCATAGGGGTTGCGCTCGTTACCCGACTTAACGGTACACCTCACGGCACGAGCTGACGGCAACCATGCAACACCTGTATAGCACCTTCGAAAGGGGCCTCTGTTTCCAGAGGCTTGCAGCTATATGTCAAGCCTAGGTAAGGTTCGCCGCGTATCATCGAATTAAACCACATGATCCACCGCTTGTGCGGGTCCCCGTCTATTCCTTTGAGTTTTAACCTTGCGATCGTACTCCCCAGGCGGTCTACTTAACGCGTTAGCTTTTTTCAACGGCACTGAGAGGGTCGATACTCCCAATACCTAGTAGACATCGTTTACAGCGTGGACTACAGGGGTATCTAATCCCTTTCGCTACCCACGCTTTCGTCCATGAGTGTCAGGTATGTTCTAGTAAGCTGCCTTCGCCTTTGGTGTTCCTATCGATATCAGCGCTTATTACGACTACACCGATAGTTCCGCTTACCTCTCCCAACCTCAAGTGTTGCAGTATCAATGGCAGTCCCCAAGTTGAGCTCGAGGATTTGACCATTGACTTACATCACCACCTGCGGACGCTTTACGCCCAATAAATCCGGACAACGTTTGAGGCCCTCGTATTACCGCTGCTGCTGGCACGAGGTTAGCAGCCCCTTATTCATCAGGTACCGTCACGAATTCTTCCCTGATAAAAGCAGTTTACACTCCGAAAAGCGTCTTCCTGCACGCGGCGTCGCTCCGTCAGCCTTTCGGCCATTGCGGAATATTCTTGACTGCAGCCTCCCGTAGGAGTCTGGGCAGTTCTCAGTCCCAGTGAGGCAGGTCACGCTCTCACGCCTGCTACTGATCAGAGCCTTGGTAGGCCATTACCCTACCAACAAGCTAATCAGACATAGGCCCCTCTCTGAGCGATAAATCTTTATATGGGAATGACTTTCGTCCCCCCATAACCATCAAGTATTAATCCACCTTTCGGTGGGCTATGCTTGACTCAGAGGTAGGTTACCAATGTGTTACTCACCCGTTTGCCGGTCCGTAATAGATGCAAGCACCTATCCGATCCCTCGACTTGCATGCCTTAGACACGCCGCCAACGTTCGTCCTGAGCCAGGATCAAACTCTCAATGAAAGATTGTAATCTCTTCCGAAGAAGAGTGTAAAATCAATGTTTGAGTGTTTTTGAATAGGCTCAAATTGTTCTTGTCACATTTTTAATGTGAATGCATGTACATCGATCTGCTAATATCGTGTACATGTGTGTTTCGCACAATACCGAGGAAGGTATTGTGTGAACCTTACTTTTTAGTTGCTGGTTGAATTGTAATGATCAAGTTTCTCCTCTACCACACTCTCACGAGTTGGCTCAAAAAGAAAAAGAGAAACGTCGTTTTGTTTCGATATCTATCGGAACAAAATTTCGTTACTCTTCCTACTCTCAGTTTCCACGTTACGGACTTGAGAATGGCTGACTTGTAATGATTCTTTCTTTCAGTGCCTTCGCATCATATAGGAAACGAAGAGGTCTGTCAAGGGCTAAAACTGAGGATATTTCCACAGTGTGGGGATAAATCTGGAGTATTAGAGAATTAGGTTTTAGAGTCTTAGAAAAGAGCCTCATACTCTAGCGCTCTAAGTCTCTCATTCTCTCCCGTTTCTACGTTCCGATTTCCGCCACTCCTCAATCTTTTTATGATCCCCGCTTAGCAAGACTCCTGGCACTTTCCATCCTTTAAAATCCGACGGTTTTGTATATTGAGGATACTCCGCATCAATTTCTAATTTCAAATTTCTAATTTCAAATTTCCCTTGTTCATTCTTCATTCTATATTCTACATTCTGCATTCCAAACGTTTCTTCAGCCAACGAACCAGGATTACCAAGAACGCCCGGAATCAAACGGCTCACAGCTTCTACTATCGCAAGCGCGCCAAGTTCTCCGCCAGCAAGCACATATGGCCCCACCGAAATTTCTTCATCAATCATGTGGTCAATAACACGCTGATCAATCCCCTCGTATCGTCCACACACGAGTGTAAGTTCATCGAGCTTTGCCCACTCTTCTGCAATGCGCTGATCAAACTGTCTTCCGCGTGGTGACAATACGACCGTGCGTTTCTTTTTTGCAAGTTTGCCAGTAAAAATCTTTTTCAATTTATTCAATCCGTCCTCTTTTGAAAATGGAATGGCGTCGACTGATTTCAATGCTTTATAAATCGGCTCTGGTTTCATCACCATACCAGCTCCCCCACCATACGGTGGATTGTCTACCGTACTATGTTTGTCTTCTGCAAAATCTCGAATGTTGATACTTCGAATATCGATGGCTCCCGCTTTTTGCCCACGACCAAGAATACTCGCATGTGCATACGAGTCAATCATGTCTGGAAAAATGGTGAGGACATTGAATTTCATAGTTGCATTTGTCATTTCGAGCGTAGCGAGAAATCTTTCGAAGTGAATAACGTAAAAATAGTACTCATATACTAACAGACAACTCACTTTGCTTCAATAAAAAAAACGTCTCTGCGATTGTGATAAAAATTGTTGGAACGGCCAGCGACTCACGTAGAGTCGCTGGCCGCGCATGGTTCGGCGCCGTCTCCTACGAGCTAGCAAAAGCTCCCCGTGTTGAGGTTCTCGAGCATCTGCTGCGCCCGCTCGAGGAGCAACTTGACAGCCTCGATGCGTGCTGCCTTGTTTTTGGGATCGTTGGAACGAAGCCTTACCAGCTCCATCCGCAAAAAACGAACGAGGCGCGCTCGATCAGGTTCACCTTGGATTTCGAGTTCCCTTACCTCCTTACTCTCAGGGAACATTTCCCCGACATCCAAGAGAAGCAAATCAATCGGCCGTAGTCTAGTCAAAGTTTCCCCCTGTTCTTGTGAGCAAAATGCTTACTGTCTCAATACCACAAAAACCCACTTCCGTCAACCTCTCCAAGCAAAAAATCACTCATCTCGAGTGATTTTTTGTTTTGAAAATTTAAGTCTGCAAAAACTTGTAGTGAACCCTTGTGGTTCGCACCTGTAATGAACCGTTCTGGTTCATTACATCATCCCCATGCCTCCACCCATACCACCCATTGGCATCTGTGGTTCTTCTTTTGATGGAAGATCAGTAATGATAGCTTCCGTTGTGAGAAGCATTCCGGCAATCGATACTGCATTTTCAAGTGCTGTTCGTGTGACTTTTGCAGGATCAATAATTCCAGCAACGACCATATCTTCATACACACCACTGGCAGCGTTAAATCCAAAGTTCCCGGAATTTTTCTTTACTTCATCCACGACAACAGCTCCTTCAAATCCTGCATTCTTTGCAATCGTTCGAAGTGGCTCTTCGAGCGCGCGGCGGAGGATATTCACAGCAAGGAGTTCTTCATCACTGAGTGTGTTGCCGATGTCGTCAAGCGCAGCAATAGCACGAATCAGCGCAACACCACCACCAGGGACCACGCCTTCTTCGACCGCGGCTTTTGTCGCACCGATAGCGTCTTCAATGCGATGCTTTACTTCTTTCATTTCTGTTTCAGTCGCAGCACCCACACGGATGACTGCCACACCGCCAGCAAGTTTTGTCAGACGTTCTTGCAATTTTTCTTTATCAAAATCAGAATCAGAGAGATCAATACTTTTTTTGATTTGCAGGACGCGTTCTGAGACAGCCGCTTGGTCACCTTTTCCTTCCACGATGGTCGTGTATTCCTTTGTTGCCACGACTTTTCGTGCGCGACCAAGATCTTCGAGAGTGACCGTTTCAAGTTTGAGACCAATGTCTTCGGTAATGACTTTTCCTCCAGTCAATACAGCAATATCTTGCAACATCTCTTTTCGTCGATCACCAAATCCAGGAGCCTTCACTGCAAGCACGTTAAATGTCCCACGAAGTTTATTGAGTACAAGTGTAGTCAACGCTTGTCCATCAACATCTTCTGCAAGAATGACTAATTCTTTTCGTCCTGTTGCCAATATCTTTTCCAAAATAGGAAGAATGTCTTCAACAGAAGAAACTTTTTTATCTGTGATAAGGATATAAGGTTCTTCATATTCTGCTTCCATTCGTTCACTATTGGTGACCATGTATGCAGAAATATACCCTTTATCAAAACGCATGCCTTTTACGGTTTCTATTTCCATCCCAAATGTGTGTGATTCCTCTACCGTGATGACACCGTCTTTCCCTACCTCATGCATCGCTTGTGCAATTTTTGTACCGATTTCTTTATCATTTGCCGAAATAGCTGCTACGTTTCCAATTTCATCAGCTTCCACTGGTTTTGCAATATGATCTTTGAGATACGCAACAATAGCCTCAGTTGCTTTGTGAAGTCCACGATTGAGTGCCACAGGATTTGCACCAGCAGCGACATTCTTCATTCCTTCTCGGATGATCGCCTGTGCAAGGACCGTTGCAGTTGTCGTACCATCTCCAACAACATCGTTTGTGCGACTTGCGACTTCTTTCACAAGAGAAACACCGATATTTTCATTTTTGTCTTCGAGTTCAATTTCTTTTGCAACGGTCACCCCATCTTTTGTAATAAGTGGTGAACCATATCCTCTATCCAAAACAACATTTCGTCCTTTTGGACCAAGCGTTACTTTGACAGCATTTGCAAGTGCATCGACACCTCTCATCAAGGCTTCGCGCGCTTCGTCTTGAAAAATAATTTGTTTTGCCATAGTGTATTCGGATATTCGGATAATCCAGATATACGGATCCATCCGACGGATTAATTTAAAAAATCTATATGAGAATCCGAACAATCTGGATTATCCGGATATCTGGATGCATCTGTTACTTCTGGACGACTGCGAGGACGTCATCCGCTGAAATGATCTTATGTTCTTCTCCGGAAATTTCTACGTCGTCGCCTCCCCACTTTTTGTAGAGGATCACATCACCAACAGAGACTTCCATCTGTGCACGATTACCGTTCTTCAATAATTTACCAGGACCAACAGCAATCACTTCTCCTTCAGCTTTCTTTTCTTTATCAATCGTATCTGGAAGCACGATCCCAGATGCAGTGACTTCTTCTGCCTTCACAGGCTTGACCAATATATGGTCTGAGAGTGGTTTGATGTTCATAGGACAAAAAATTATATATTTATTTATCACTCGACAAAGCAGAGTGACAGAATGTTTCCTATTTTACAGAATTTGAAATACCTGTCAAGAGTGAATATAGCAGAAAAGCCCACAATCGGGGGAGCTTGGTACGCCGACTATACAGAGAAGTCGTGATGCCTGTCAGAAACACGACTTCAGATAGCGAATGTGCCATGCTTGGCCCCGATTGTGGGCTTTTCCTAGCCAACGTACCTTACGCCCAATATGGTGCTCTGTCAACTATACAAAAATGGCTTATTTCAGCCATTTCAAACTTTTTGATCAAAAACTTCGTGGATTATATGGGGACAATATGTGGAAAAATTTCATCCCTCGTAGAGCGAATATACAGTCCACTAGATACAACGAGGAGTATGATGCCAGTAAACGAAGACCAAAGATAATGGTCAAGAAGCAACAAGGGAGCGACAAATAACAAATAGCAAATAGCAAATAGCATTGGTTCTGCTAGGTCTTGATATTTGATATTTGATATTTGATATTTGAAAAAACGTATACATATAAAAATGAAAAAGGCAAGACCAATGGCACCTTCTTCAACAACGAACAACAAGGGCACCACGTGCACCGGCTGATACCACCACACAGGCATGTTGGGATTCATCTGCATGAGAGCATACGTATAATTTCCTCCCCCAACTCCAATAACCCAATTGTTCTGAAATAAATGCCACGCATCGCTATATCCAGCCACACGATCTGTAATTGACGCGACTTCATGCGATGAAGATGCAGCGAATCTTGTTTGCAATAAAGGAAAGTAGATAAAAGAAAAAACGGCAAATACTACAGCAATCGTTGCAACAAATGTAAACAACCGAGCACGTCCCCTTCCATTTTTAAGGGGAGGGTTAGGGTGGGGTTGCGTGGTTTCACCACAACCCTTCGCATTGTGAACCACAATAAAACAATAAAACAATAAAACAATCGCGAGTGCAACGAATGCCGACCGACTAAACGTAAAAAACAACGCAGCACTTTGCAATACCACGATTGCCTGTAATGCCACACGCTTCCATTTCTCTGCAGAAAAAGAAAGCAATAGC
>Ga0209211_10010246_pt1 | contig 12264 bp, 8 predicted proteins | sample RifGroA2_FD_183992 | JGI IMG/M metagenome (GOLD analysis project Ga0209211, IMG submission 183992) | Groundwater microbial communities from Rifle, Colorado, USA - Groundwater A2 (SPAdes) (version 2) | ecosystem: Environmental > Aquatic > Deep subsurface > Groundwater | place: Rifle, Colorado... | reverse complement strand
GAGTACCGTCAGGCAGGTGGTAGGCTTCGATATGCGCGCGCATTTCAGCGAGGGACTGCGAGCGGTTGATCTTGCTGCGGAAATCATGCGAGCCCGGGTAATGTTTAAAATACCAGCAGATCATGTGCTTGGACTTCAGAAAAGCCAGCCGCTCGCCTTCGGTTTGAATTTGCAAATCGACATGTTTTAAAACCGTTCTTTTGCGTTCCGCGAAATCCGCCGCCGGCAGGGCAGACCCGCCTTCAAACGCGCTTTGAATATTTTTATAAATCCACGGGTTTCCCAGCGCGCCGCGCCCGATCATCACGGCGTCGCAGCCGCTGACCTCCATCAGTTTCAACGCGTCGCGGCCGTTGGTCACATCCCCGTTTCCGATGACGGGAATTTTAACGGCTTGTTTCACTTTACCAATCGCTTCCCAATCGGCGCGGCCGCTGTAGCCCTGCACGCGCGTGCGTCCGTGTACCGCGACCGCGGAAAGTCCTTCCTCCTCGGCAATTTTTGCGATGGCGACAGCCTCGGCGCCGGAGTCGTCCGAAAATCCTTTACGCATTTTGACCGTCACCGGAATATTTTTGATGCGCCGCATGATCGCTTTAAAAATCTGCCGGGCATTTTCGGGTTCGCGCAAAAGCGCCGACCCGCCGCCGGGGGAAACGATCTTGGGCACCGGACAGCCGAAATTAATATCGAGAAGATCAAAGCCCATGTCTTCAATCATAGCCGCGGCTTCACCCATGATTTCCGGTTTACAGCCTACAAGCTGTGCGCCCAGGGGGCGGTCGCTTTCCATGGTTTTAAGCAGGTCGTAAGTCTTGTGGGTTTTGCGTACCAGGGCCTCGGCTGAGACCATTTCAAGAAAGGCGAATTCCATGCCGTGCTCGCGCGCCAGCAGGCGGAAAGCCAGATCCGTGCAGCCGGCCATGGGCGACTGGATCACGCCGCTTTTGAGAGTGAGGGATTTAAGTTTGATCATAACGTAGACGAGGCTGTCAAAGCCTCGCGAGTATATCGAAACCAATGGGGTTTCGATGTTGTGCCGAAAACATTAATGTTTTCGGCACAAGGAAAAAATTATATCATGTCCTCATGCAGCTCACCCGGATCATTCCGTTATTTTTGATACTGTTTCTGCTGTCTTCCCCGGCGCAGGCCAAAACCCGCAAATGGGAAGGGCGTTTGATCACGCCTGATGAAATGACCGAGAGTGTGCCCTGGGTTGATGCCGAAACGAAAAGTGATGTTTCGGTGCGAAAGCTGCGGGCTACGGACGATGCCAGTTTTCAGCTCATCCGTCTAAACACCGCTGAAAAACCGCATATTCACGAAAGGCACGACCTTACCGTGTTTGTCCTGCGTGGCGAAGTGCTGATGCATTTGGGCCAAAACGCGATCAAAACCCGGCCGGGCGACATCATTGATATACCGCGCGGCACGCCGCATTGGGCTGAGAATCGAGCCAAAAATGGCAGTGAAGCCTACGCGATTTTTACGCCGGCCTTCAACGGCGACGACACAACCTACCTGTATCTTGGCGCCGCAGAATAGCAAATCAGATACGTGTCTTTTTGGCACAGTCCTGGCGGTGCGACTCACTCAGTGCTTTTGGCTCACTGTAAGTCTATTTAATACAATCTGTTATAGACTAAACAATCTCCTGCGATGCCGGCCGTTTATGGTACGAAACTTGATCTAAAGTAGCATAGTACCTCGTGACATTTGAATTTGCGGATGTAAGTTGTTCCTGTAGGGGCAATTCATGAATTGCCCCTACCAAAAACAAATGCCATGAGGTAATAGTGATGGCGTGAACGTTAGTGGCGCGTAGTCGCTAGATGTTTTCTTTTTCGTCATCCCCGCCCTCGACTAAACCATTCGAGGGTAAACTCCAGCGGGGATCCAGGTTTTTGAAACAGGTGGATTCCTGCCTAAAACCATGCCTGAATGACTCAGCGCTATCAGCGCTGAGTGCATGATGGTCCCGGCGTTCTCGTAGGGGCGGGAATGACAGGGGGTGGTTGCACTGACCGAGCTGAGCTTTATTAAGTAATAAGTAAGGGGGATTATTTTTATGGATCTTCAAAAGCTGACAGTTAAATCGCAGGAAGCCCTGCAGGCAGCTCAAAAAAAGGCCGTCGAGTTTGGGCACGCAGAAGTGGACGCCGAGCACCTTTTGGCAGCGCTCCTTGAGCAGGAGGAAGGGCTGTTTGGCCGGCTGCTCGAAAAAATGAATGTGCCCGCGGCGCAGATTCAGAGCAACGCCGGGGATGTGCTGGCGCGCATGCCGCGCGTCTCCGGAACCGGCACGGAACCCGGAAAAATTTATGTGACCCAGCGGCTTAATCGTTTATTGGTACGCGCCGAACAGGAAGCCGGCCGCATGAAAGACGATTTTGTTTCTGTCGAACACTTGGCTCTGGCGCTTGTTCAGGAAGGCCGCGACACGGTGGTCGGAAAAATTCTGCACGAAGCAGGTGTGACACGCGATGCTTTTTTAAAGGCATTGACGAGCGTGCGCGGCAATCAGCGCGTTTCCAGCGCCGAGCCCGAATCCACCTACGAAGTGCTGCAAAAATACGGCCGCGAACTCGTGGCCGAGGCGCGGCGCGGCAAAATGGATCCGGTTATCGGCCGCGATGAAGAAATCCGCCGTGTGATCCGCATTCTTTCGCGTAAAACAAAAAATAATCCCGTGTTGATCGGCGAGCCGGGCGTGGGCAAGACGGCCATCGTGGAAGGCTTGGCCCAGCGTATTGTGCGCGGCGATGTGCCGGAAGGCTTAAAAGACAAACTGGTGTTTGCTCTTGATCTGGGCGCGCTGATCGCGGGCGCGAAATACCGCGGGGAGTTCGAGGAACGCCTCAAAGCCGTGCTTCAGGAAATTAAAAAGAGCGAAGGCCGTATTCTGCTGTTCATTGATGAACTGCATACGCTGGTGGGCGCCGGCAAAACAGAGGGCTCTATGGACGCGGGCAATATGCTCAAGCCCATGCTGGCGCGCGGCGAATTACACTGTGTCGGCGCCACGACGCTGGATGAATACAAAAAACACATCGAGAAAGATGCCGCGCTGGAACGCCGTTTTCAGCCCGTCATGGTTCTGCCGCCTTCGGTGGAGGACACGGTTTCGATTTTGCGCGGACTGAAGGAGCGTTTTGAAATTCATCACGGCGTGACGATTCAGGACGGCGCGCTGGTGGCGAGCGCCGTGCTTTCCGACCGCTACATTGCCGACCGTTTTTTGCCGGACAAAGCCATTGACCTGGTGGATGAAGCCTGCGCGCTGATCCGCACAGAAATCGATTCCATGCCGGCCGAGCTGGATGAAACGCACCGCAAAGTCATGCGTCTTGAAATCGAAGAAGCGGCGCTGAAAAAAGAAAAAGACGATGCCAGCCGCCAGCGCCTTGCGGTGCTGACGCGCGAACTTGCCGATCTTAAGGAAAAGCTCTCCGGCATGAAAGCGCGTTGGGAATCCGAAAAACAAACCATTCAAAAATTACAGACCCTGAGAGAAAAAGTGGAGACCATGCGGCGCGAAGTCGAAGCGGCTGAACGTGCCTATGACCTCGGCAAGGCCGCCGAACTGCGTCACGGGCGCCTGCCGCAGCTCGAGAAGGAATTGAAGGCGGAAGAACAGCGGCTGAGCACGCGGCAGAATGAAAGCCGGCTTCTGCGCGAAGAAGTGACGGAAGAGGAAATTTCCAAAATTGTTTCGCGCTGGACGGGGATTCCTGTATCACGCCTTTTGCAGGGCGAGCGCGAAAAACTGCTCAGCCTCGGAAAGATTTTGCACGAGCGTGTGATCGGCCAGGAAGAGGCTGTGAATCTGGTGGCCGATGCGGTGCTGCGCGCCCGCGCGGGCATCAAGGATCCGCGCCGTCCGGCCGGTTCTTTTATTTTTCTTGGGCCGACGGGGGTGGGTAAAACCGAATTGGCCAAGACGCTTGCGGCTTCGCTGTTTGATTCCGAGGACAGCTTGATCCGCATCGACATGAGCGAATATATGGAAAAACACGCCGTGGCGCGGCTGATCGGCGCGCCTCCCGGCTATGTCGGTTATGAAGAAGGCGGGCAGTTGACTGAGGCGGTGCGCCGCCGCCCATACGCCGTGCTGCTTTTCGATGAAATCGAGAAAGCGCATCCGGACGTGTTTCATGTCCTGCTGCAGCTTTTGGATGACGGCCGGCTGACGGACGCTCAGGGGCGCACGGTGGATTTTAAAAACACCGTGGTCATCATGACGAGCAACATCGGTTCGGCGCATTTGCTTGAGGGCATTGGCGCGGCCGGGGAAATCGATGAAAAGGTGCGTAAAACCGTCATGGAAGAAATGCGGCAGCACTTTCGCCCCGAATTTTTGAACCGTGTCGATGAAATTATCCTTTTCAAACCGCTGCGCGAGAGCGAGATCGAGCAGATTGTCGATCTTTTGGTCAGGGATATTGAAAAGCGCCTGGCCGATCGGCGGATCACACTCCACCTCACGCCGCGCGCAAAAAAGTATATTGTCGAAAAGGGCTATGACCCTGTTTACGGGGCGCGGCCGTTGAAGCGCTTTCTGCAGCGCGAACTTGAGACGCGCCTGGCCCGCAGTCTGATTCAAAACGAAGTGGCCGATGACAGCCGTGTGACGGTGGATTACCTTGAAGACAAACTGGTGATCGGCGTTAAAGACTCCAAACCCGTAAAAAAAAGTTAGATTTTAGCTGCGGCAGTGACAGGACCCGTCGAAACAGTATAATTCGTACATGCCATTCAAACGCCGTCCCTCCTCACGCAATCTGATTCGCATGCTTTCCAAGATGGGGCTGTGCTCGCGCACGCAGGCTTTGGCGCATGTGCAGGCCGGCCGCGTGACCGTGAATGGCCGTTGTGTCAAAGACCCGGGCTATGTCGTCCGTCCCGGCGACAAAATTCAACTGGCCGGGCAAGCGGCCCGGCCGAAAGCCAAACGCTATTTTCTTTTCCACAAACCTGCCGGCTGCGTGACCACGCGCAGCGATGAAAAGGGCCGCAAGACCATCTACGCTTGGCTGACTGAAATCAACGACTGGGTTTTTCCGGTCGGCCGGCTCGACCTTGATTCCGAGGGCCTGCTGATTTTGACGAATGACACGGCGTTCGGTCACCGGCTTACCGAACCCTCGTTTGAAGTGCCCCGAACCTACAAAGTTTGGGTCAGGGGGTTGCTGACCGCTGAGGATCAGCGCCAAATCGGCAGCGGTTTGGCGATCGGCCGCGGCGAGGTCACTTTGCCGGCCCGGCTTAAAATTTTAAAACCGGATTCCAAACTTTCGCATGCCGAGATCACGCTGACCGAAGGGAAAAACCGTGAAGTCCGGCGGCTGTTTGAAGCGCTGGGAAAACCTGTCGTTCGTCTTTTGCGCACGCGCTTTGGGCCTTTTGTGCTGGGCACGCTTAAATCGGGAGACTGGAAAGAAATAAAGCTGCAGTGAATAGCTTTGACCGATTTGCTTGGCCGCCCCAAGTTTAGGAACATTTTTTTCGGTCGATAATCACTCAAGGTTTTAGCATGAAATCCTTTTGATCGACCGTCTCTAACCTGAGAGAGTCCCATGGCTACCAATGGTTTGGTTTCTGCCATTGTTCTTAACTGGAATGGCAAACGTATTATTCGCGATTGTCTGGACAGTCTTCTCCGCCAAACGTATAAGCCGCTTGAAATTATTGTCGTGGATAATGGGTCCAAGGACGGTTCTCTTGAAATGATCAAGGAGACCTATCGCTCCGGCTTCTTGATCCTGGAAAATAGCTGTAACCTTGGTTTTGCCGAAGGATGCAACGTCGGTATTCGGAAAGCCCAAGGGGAATTTATCGTTTTGGTCAATAGTGACGCAACGTTGAAAGAGAACTGGGCGGAAGAGATGGTTCGCGCTGTTCAGAAGGATTCGCAAATCGGGATGGTGGCGGGTAAAATTTTCTTCACCGGGCGCGAAGGCGTTCTTGAAAATACAGGCCATGTGGTTTTTCGCGACGGGATGGCTCGTGGCAGGGGCCGCCTTGAAAAAGATAAGGGGCAGTACGACAAGATCGACAGGATATTTTGTCCCAATGGGTGTGCGGCGCTTTACCGCAAAGCGGTGATGGAAGAAGCCGGATTGTTTGACGCAGCATTTTTTGCTTATGCGGATGATATCGATGTGGGTTTCCGGATCAGGATGCTCGGCTATGAATGCGTTTATGCCCCTCAGGCGATTGCCTACCATGAACTTTCAGGCTCTTTCGGCATGCTCTCGCCGCTCAAAGCTTATCTGCTCGAGCGAAACCGGCTTTGGGTTCTCATTAAATGCTTTCCTTTACCGCATCTGGCGATCGCGCCGTTTTATACGATTCAACGCTATTTTTACCATTTCTATGGAATGCTGCGGAAACAGGGGCCGGCCGCGCAGTATGCGGCAAAAATTTCAAAACTCAGTCTTATAGGAATTGCGTTGAAAGTTTATTTTTCCACGGTGTGGCATCTTCCGTATCTTCTTATGGAGCGGCGAAAAGTTATGAGAAAATGCAAAATCTCTGTCGCCGAGTTTGAGAATTGGCTGCGTGTTTACGGCATGACTGCCCGCGAAGTTGCCCTCAACGAAATTTCCTACGCAGAAACCCGTCCCTGATTTTCTTCAAAAGCTTCTTCCTGCGAATGGGCGGAATGATTAATTTTGCCGCAGTGTCGCTGCGGGAGGTCTGAGGTTTTCCGGCGCCAGCACTTCAAAGGCAAAGATCAGTACCAGGGGAACTGTATGCATGAGCAGGCGGGTGAGGGAAGCCTTGATTTGCCAGCTGACCGGATGCGGTGTTACGTGAATGACTAAAACATACCCCGCTAAGATCAAGACGGAAAGAAGCACTGGAATCCAGGTTTCGTCCCAGCATTTCCGGTGCAAGGCCCTGACCAGATTGACACCGATGGCTGCGGCGCCCAAATGCCAGAGGTAACGCCACTCCGCGGTTTGAAAAGTGTAGCTTTTAAGCGCTGCGAAGATAATCCGTGTGTTTTCGGGAGATTGAAATAGCAGGTGAGCGTAGTCATGGAGAGTTCGTTTGGAACCCAGATAATCCCCGTGGGGAGCATAAATACCTTTGAGCAGGCAGATCGCAGTAAGCGCGGGGAGTAAGCCCAATAAAAGAAAAATCAATTCCCTTCTTTCGGATGCGCTTGCCAGCCAGGTTTTGGTCCGGTAAAGAAGTGCTGTGAGCCATAGCCACGCGACAAAGAAGAGCCCTTCGTTTTTAGTCCACGCTGCAAATCCCGTCATCACGCCTGCCAAAAGAAAGAGCCGCGACAATTTGATTTTTAAAGCATGCATCAAAAACAGCGCGGCCGCTAAAAAGAAAAAAGCCTGTGGAATGTCCGCGTATTGGGAAGCGGACCAGGTTTGAAAAAACTCAATCGAAAGCAGGAAACTTCCGGCAATCAGCCCCGTCTCGAAATTACGTGTCACCGAGAGGTGCCAGATGACCAAAGCCACAATCGAAAGAGAAAAGACCATTGCCGCGAGTGCGGGCCAGAGGAGTGTTTCGTGTCCGGCCCAGTTCCAGCCCCAGGCAACTGTTCCGGGAACGAGAAGCGGGTAGTCCGGATGGCTCCAGGAAATCACGTTCGAAAACATCAATGACCAGACTTCTGGCTGGCGGAGGTAGAACTTCGCCTTCACGTTCCAAAAAAGGCGCGCGTCCCAATCGCCATTGGGAGCGAGACAGGTGATGGATAGAAAGGATTTTAAGTAAATCCCAAGACTGAACAGAAAGACAATAACGCACAGCAGTCTCAGAATAAAAAAAGGCCGTTGATCCCGGGCAAGAAAGAGGGGCGGGCGCATGAAAGAAAAAAACGAAAACGGATTTTCCGCGGCTGCAGAAAAAAATGTTTTTTGCAGCAGCCAAGCGATCAAGAGGATGAGAGCGGTGAAAAGTAAAAGCATTCCATTCGGGGCGTGTAAAGCGTAGCCGCCGAAAATACCCAGAGAGATAATCCCGAATCCCAGGGGGCCGGCGACTGCAAAGCTTAAAATAGGTTTGTGTTTCAGCGGGAGGTGGCTTACCCCTAAGTGCATGAGCAAGAAGCCGATCAGGTACGAAATGAGAAGCGGGGCGAATGCGCTCATGATTTTTTAACCGCAAGGCCTTTTCCGTTTGCGAGCGGACGAGTCAGGACATACCCGGTTTCTTTGAGCCGGCGTTGGGCCTGTGCTGAATTGGAGCAATAAACCAAGGCATTTTTTTCAACAGTTTTTGGATTAAGGAGGACAGGGGCTAATACGCTTTGAGCCGTATAGATTTGCTTCATGATGCTGCCGTAACTGTTGAACGGGAAATCCATAATGAAGCTGTAGGTTTCTTGAGGAGAAATGTAAGGGCGGAAAAGATCAAATTCACTGCCCAGTTTAGGAATACCTTCATCGGCCCCTCTGGCCATGCGTACAAGAACAGCCGGGTCGGGATTTTGGATTGCGTGGACAGGCCTCAACAAGACTTGAGCGAAGCCGAAAGACAGAACGCAAATTCCGAGGATCCACTCCAGTTTTTTCATAGGAACTAAAGACGAGGGCGGCATGCTTATCCTTTCGCCGGATTTTTTACAACCGCGCAAAGCGGTATGCCATCCGCCTTGACCTCATAGAGGGTTTGCGCTCCGGGCCAGGCTTTCCTCCGAAGGCCCTCAGGATCCCAGCTGCGCGTCATAAGAATGGCGTAATCCCAGCCCTGAGTTGGGTAGCTGACCGGAGGGTAGGTAATAAAAAAATACGGTTTTTTGCGGATAAAGTCGGCCGGGTAGCCATAAGGTGTGTAGGCATCCCCCAAAGCCTTGCGAAGGAACGGGTAGGTCGACATGACACTGCTGTCTGCGCGAACGACGGCCTTTTGCCCGGGGTAGTGAGCCGCATGATAATCTCCCAGCCATTCCGCGCAGCCGCGCAGGGAATTAGCCCAGTAGTCTGTTTCATAATTTCCAAAAGCTCCGGAGAGGCCTCCGGTTGAAGCGTTGAAGTAAATGTATTCGTGAGGATGGTTTCGAATCATCCATTCCAGGGGCATCAACAGAAGCATGCCCAGCAGTCCGGCCATCCCGAATCTTGAAACACGATTTTTATTTTCTTCCCAGAGATGATCCCAGGCAACAGCCGCCACGGCCGCGAGCGGGGGATAGACAAAAAAGAAATGGCGCCAGCTGTCCATTACGGTTGATTTTTTCACGATCTGAAAAGTGAGAGGAAATAAAAATGTAAAACTTACCATCACGAGCAGACGCCAGTCAATTTTACGCATGAGAGATCGAAACCGGAGGACGAAAAATATCAAACCAAAATGAATAAAAAAAGGAACGCTTATAAAAATCCACTTGAGCAAATAATACCAGGGTAGTTTGTCGGTCGTGACCTGCCGGCCTTCAAAAAGCACTACGCCCTTCCAGAATGAAAAGTTGGAGAGTTTTGCAAGGGCTAAAGCAGGATTCGTAATGGGATTTTGCAGGGCGTAGGGCCAGAAAATAAGTCCGCCAAGGTATCCGCCGATCGCTATCAGGCATACGTTCAGAATCAGAGGAGGAAGCGGGATTTGTTTTTCCCGGGAAGAGGTGAGCCAGTAAACGCCGGAAAAGAGGAGAAAGTAAGGCAGAAGAATAAGGCCTGCGGCTCTCGCGCCAATGGCCACAGCAATGGAAAAAGCCAGAAAAATCCGGGTGCTGAGAAAAGGCTTGGGCTGCTCCATCAAAAACCGGATCATAAAGTAAAGGGCCATCACATAACCTGCGGCCATGGGGATGTCTTTGGGGTCATTGAACGACGCGCCAAAAAAACGCGGCGAGAGAATCATGAAGACAAGTGCCAGAGTACCGGCCCGCCAGCCCGCAACAAGCCGTGCAAGCAGTCCCGTAAAAATCATGGCGGTACAGCCAAACAATGCATTGAACCAGTGGCTGGTGTGATAAAAGCGAAGGAGATGAAGGTCTTGATGAAGTCCGTCAAACACAAAGGCATGCAGGTTTCCGCTGAACAACCCATAAATAGTGCCCACAATAGAAAAGAAAAAACCGCTATAGAGATAACCATGCCAGAACTGCGTGTAGGAGGTGTCGCGTCCCAGCGTGAAAAGATAGCGCAGGGCCAGCATGATGTTGTTGGAGTCCATCCATTCGTCCCAGGTAATTCCGTAGTCTACAGCAATCCATGAAACAAGCAGAACAAGCCCTGCGGCAAGCGACCAGAAAAGACGAGGAAGAGGTATTTGGAGGAGTGTTTTTCGATGACAAAAGCCGGCCACTCCTGAGGGGCTTTCACCGGCTATGTTCTCGCTTGAATTTTCAGATTTGAGCATGAGTGAGCGCGTGGTTTGTCAGAGTTTGAAAGTTAAAAACGGACTTCTAATTTAACGGCGGGATCTGCTGATTACCTGAGAGTCTCGGATGGAGCAGAAGACCGAACGTTTGTGACAGCGACGACGGCGCAAAGAGTCACGCCATCAGCCTTGGCCTCGTAAAGAGTCCCCTCGGGGGGCCAGGCACCGCCCAGGATCTGTTCGCGGGTCATTTTACGGGACGACGCAATAAAGTAATCGGGAGGAGGCAGCTGACGGACTTCCTGCGCGAAAAGGATCTGTGGGGTGTAAAGATCACCGAGTGCTTTTTTGAGGTACGGATAAGTGGACATAAAAAATGCGGTGGTCGCTACGGTTATTTTTTTTTCGGGATAATTTTGAAGATGATACTTGCCCAGCCATTCAGCACAGTCTCGCGCAGAGTTCCCCCAGTAATCGGTTTCATAGTTGCCGTGAGCCCCTTTTAAACCGCCCGCCAGACTGTTGAAATAAACATTTTCATTCGGGTGATTGCGAATCATCCAGATTAAAGGCTGGGCTAGATGCGCGATCAGGAGAAGCGAAAGAATAATGCGGATAATTTTGTTTTCAGAAAAACTGATGAAAATGTCCCATCCGATAGCGGCTAGAATCACAAGCGGCGGGTAAACAAAGAGGAAATGGCGCCAGCCGTCATAAAGAATAGAGCCTCTAAGTACGACGAAAGCAATCGGAAACAGGGCCGCAAATAAAGTCATGGCAAGCAGGCGGGGATCGATCTTTTTTTGCAGCAGTGATCCGAATAGGCCGCAGAGAAAAAGGCCGGTATGAAAAAAAAGAGGATTTGCGATACCCACCCACAAAGGGATGTAATACCAGGGAAGATTGGAGCTCAGTACCCTGTGCCCCTGAAAAAGCAGCTGGCTCGTGGCGCCGACGAACTTGGACATCTGCGCGAATGCGGAAAGGGGGTTGTGAATCGGATCCAGCTGGCCGTAAGGCCAAAAAATCAGCCCGCCAAAGTAGCTGGCGAGTGATAGCGTAATGATGTATTTCGCCAGTTTGAGGAGATCGATTTTTTCATGTTTCAAAAAAGCCCAGCTCGCGGTAATCACGCTGAAAACACCCAACTGAAAAATCAGCATCAGGCCGCCGATGCGGATGTTCAAGGCGCCGGCGATGCTCACAGCCAGCAGAACGAGCGTCTTTTTTCGCGGAGCGGGAAATTCCTGAAAAAATAACAGCATGTAATTCAGCGCCATGGTGGTCATGGCCGCAAAAGGGATGTCTTTGGGATTGTTCATGCAGTGAGCAAGAAACTGCGGTGAAAGCGCAAGAAATAGAAGCGTAAGGCACGCCGCTCTCCAGGATCGGAGCTTTTGGGCCGTGAGGCCTGCATAAAAAATAGCCAGAAAACCAAAAACGGCATTCACGAAGTGGCGGATTTCAAAGTAGCCGGATCCCGCAATGTCCTGACGAGAAATGCCTTCCAGGGTATCATGAAGTCCCGAGTAGGCGAAATGACGCAGATCGCCGGATAAAATGCCATAAAAGAACCCGGTCAGAGTGTCAAAAAGTCCGCCGTAGAGGTACATGGTTTGAGCAAAGGTCAAGAAATCATGGTTGACTCCGCCCGAAAGAAAATAGCGCAAGACAAGTTTTCCGTAATGCCCCTGCATCCATTCGTCCCAAGTCACTCCGAAGTCTTTCTGAATCCAGAGCATAAGGAGCAATAGGGTCAGGGCTAATCCATAGAAAATCGTCTTTCCGGTCAGCCGCGGGAGCAGAAGCGGGTTGGATCTCACAAAGGAGGTCATAGAAGAAAAGTTTGCAGAAGAGTTGGCCGATAACTCATGGCAGAGAAATCGGCTTTTTTGAGACCGGCTTAAGGCAATTTTGTTTAGGCGCACATCAGCCCAGGAGTTTTGATGAATAAAAAGTCAGTGGTGATGG
>Ga0209211_10010245_pt1 | contig 12264 bp, 14 predicted proteins | sample RifGroA2_FD_183992 | JGI IMG/M metagenome (GOLD analysis project Ga0209211, IMG submission 183992) | Groundwater microbial communities from Rifle, Colorado, USA - Groundwater A2 (SPAdes) (version 2) | ecosystem: Environmental > Aquatic > Deep subsurface > Groundwater | place: Rifle, Colorado... | reverse complement strand
CCTCCATGCTTAAAACAGGGCTAAGTTGGATTTTCTTTTTAACACCTATAGCATTATTAGTTGTTTGATAGTAAGAAATATTTGTATCCGGCTCCTTAACTTTAGTCGTGGTTATCTCAGCTTTATAAACGCCCTTTATTTTTCTGTGTATATCAAACTCCGAGCTAAAGTGTAAGTATGTAACCAATCCTTTTTCACCGCCGATTTTTCTTGTTATTTCAATTATCTCTTTTGCCATTTTTATTCTTTCTTGAATAATTTTCCCAACCTTTCATATTTCTCTTTAGAAATTTGTATAGAATGTTCTAAACTTGTGTTTAATCGTGATTTATATTCCTCTGCGGTTAAGTTAGGAAATTCTTTTGGAATCTCCCTAATTAATGTTTTTTTGTCATCGCCTCTCTCTCCAGTAGGCTCTCTCCACGAATCCACATAAAAGCCATCTGATCTTAATTTTAAGACTAGGCCGTGACCGCTTCCGTGATCTTCATACCCTACAGACAAGCATTCTTCAGTTTCTTTAAGAAAACCCATTATATGTGAATCTGATAAGGTTTCTGATAAGTATAAAAGCAAGTTCCCCCCTTGTTCTTCTCCAGAAACAGCTGCTGGATTTATAGCCATTTCTTCAAGCTTTTTCCTTACTTCTTTATTTAAGATTCTTGCCATTTTTTTACCTCTCTTGATATCTTTTCCTTTTTGCTAAAAACAATAAAGCTACTAAAAATAAAATAAAAATAAAAAAATAAAATCAGATTTAGTAGTAGCTTTCTGTAAACTCTTCTTTCTTAGCCGGTTTCCTTGTTAGCAATATTGCAAACACTACAATCAGCACAACAAGCACTATAGCAAGCACAATTGTCCATATTAGTGTTGCGTTTAGGGCTGTTCCGCTGACGCTTGCACTGAAGGACGCTCTCTCTACCAACTCATCTCCCGATTTTACATTCAGGGCAAATGTGTAGGTTCCTTTCTCATTCGCGCTAACCTTTACCTTCACTGTCTTGCTGTCGCCTGCTGGCACTGCAACAGATGGCTCTTCAACCTTTACTGTCAGAGAAGAGGTTGTTTCCGGAGAGATTGTGTATGTCTTGATGCTGTCTCCTGAGTTGACGATTATCAACTCATATGTTGCTTCCTCTCCAACGCTGATTGACTTGTCTGCCACAGGCACGAGCACGTCGCTTTTCTCTGTGCTTTCCCCGATTGTTATGTCCTGCGATGCTTTTTCTGAAACATCCTTGTTGTATGATTCTACATTCAAGGTGTATGTTCCTGTTGCTGCATCTGAAGGTATCTTCAAGAAAAGCCTTTTCTCGACTGCGTCGCCCTCGTCTGTGTCGTCATCATCTACAGGCAATAAGTCGCCTGCGTAAACCTTTGTCTCTAGGTTCAGTGCAGGGATGCTTATCTTTATGTAGACATCGTCAAGCTCTCTTATGCCCCTGTTCTTCAATACAACATCAACTGCTGCATTTGTTCCAGGCGTTATCTCATAAGGCACTTGCACTTCTACAGACATAACCTCAACTTCATATGAGCCTCTCTGTAAATTAAGGTCATATGTTGTCTCGTCAAATGCGTCCTTTGTCTCTACGCTCACGACAAGCAGGACATTTTCATTTATGTCTATGTCGCTTGGAGCTGTCAAGGTAAGAAGTTCTGAAGTGTATCTGCTTCCACTGATTATATCAAATCTTTCTGAGGAATCAGATATGTCGCTTCTATAACCGCTTATCCATGCCTTGACCCTGACATCAGTTGCATTTGTATCTGCAGTGAAAGAAACTCTCAAAGGAATTGTCTCGCCTGCAAATATTGTTACTGGCTGGGTTGTTATATCAATGCCGCTCACTGTTGTTGACACGCTTGTTGCTAAAGCACTTACGCTATTTGCTGTCACTAGTACTGCTAGAACTGTTAACAAAGCAAACCAAAATGTTTTGTTATCCATCATTTTTGTTTTAAATTTAGTTTTTACTGAAATTTAAATATTAAAATGCTTTATAAACTTTATGGTGATTACAGATATGATACCCCTGCGTAGTTAAAATAACCGCAAAGTTTTTAAATTGGTTATAACATAGTTATAACGCAGGAAAATACAGACAAAATTTAAGCATCATGGAATTTTTAAGAAAAACTGTAAGGGTTGGAAATTCAGCAGGGGTTGTGCTGCCAAAAAAGCTGCTTGGAAGCGAAGTTAAAATTACCGTCGTGAATATGCCTGTAAACATAAAAAAAGAGGCGCTCAGGCTGATAGATGACTGCCTTGAGAATGTTCTTGGAGTTTATATAACAAACAAAAAGCCAATAGAGGTTCTTGTTATTTCAGATGATATCAAAAAAGTAATTAAGGAAGAAAAGATAAAGATAATAATAGTTCCCCTTTTCCAGATAAAAAAGGACATAAAAACAAATTTTGTCCTGAGAAACAAATTAGAAAAAGCAGGGGTAATCCTGAACAAGAACCTGCTCTCAAAGATTCAGAAAGAAGCAAGAAATCTGTGATGCTCGCGGTTGCCTTACAAGATTTTCTTTAATATCCTTATCGCCTTTACGCTGTCTTCCACGGGAGAGGGGCTTTCATTTATAACAACAATCTCTTTGCTTTTTGGGATATTTTCGTGCAGATTTTTCAGCAGCTCTTTAATCTCGCTTTCAGGCGTCAGAATATGCCTTTTCTCACCCTTCTCGCCGTATTCAATGCCTGAAAAATGAATGTGAATGCTGCCATGGTTTTTGAATTTTTCAAGTATTCCTTTATAGTCTATTATCTTTTCCCTTGCCCTTATGTGCGCAAAGTCAATGCAAAAGCTGCAGCCTGTTTCATTGACAAGCCTTAAGATATCATCAACACTGCCAAAGACATTTGCCTTGCCTGTTGTCTCTGCAGCGATAGTTATCTTCCACCCATTCTTTTTAATCTCCTTAACTATTTCAATAATCTCTCTTTTTATGTTTTGATAGGTTTCCTCTTTTTCCATTTTGCCGTAATATCCAGGATGAAAAACAACAAGATATGCGCCCAATGCATTGCCTATTTTGCAGCAGTCAAGTATTCTTTTCCTGCTTTCCTCAACCTTTCTCCTTTCAGCGCTGTTGAGGTTTATCCAGTAGGGGGCATGAATGGAAAGCCTTATATCAAGGCTTTTTGCAGCCCTGCCTATCTCAATAGCATCAGCTTCCATGAGGTAAATGCCGTATGTAAATGCAATCTCGCATGCAGAAATGCCTTTTTCCTTGTACATCTGCAGGTTAGAAACTGCCTCTTTTGCCCCGCCAAGCCCTGCAGGCCCAAATCTTATCATAGAACAAGAAAAGAACTAAAGAATAAAAAGCTTGCGGTTGACACATCAAAAATGCCCTTTGAGTTTTAGCATTTTTGAGGCTTCAGAAATCTATGATTTCTGATAGTGCTCAAAATTCATAGAATTTTGACATGCTCAAGAACCCAAGCATGAATTTTAGTGCAGGGTTCTTGACAATATGCTTAGTGGCTGTACCTTACATTTTTCGTGCTGCTGTTAAACGCAGCCTTAAATCCACCGAGTTTTTGAATTGTGCGGCTGTCTTTTGCATATTCCTTGCCTTGAGCATACATCTGCTCATAAAAATTTATCATCTCTGCAAGGTTTGCGTCAATATGCTCATGATAGCCCTCTTTCAGCTTTTCCAGGTAAAAATCAATATAGTTCTCAAGTGTTTGTTTTGAAAAGCCTGCAATAAGCTCCTTAAGGGGAGGCATTCTTCTTTCTTTAATGCTGTCATCCATAAATCATAATGCAGCGCAGGCTTAAAAATATTTGTGATTTCTGCACCACAACAAAATTTATTAATGCCAAAGCGATAATGAAATGATGGCAAGGCAGTCAGCAGTCAAGATATCGGCAGTAGAAGAATTAATTAAGCACCAAAAGATTCAGCCAAAAATTTACGATGAAGAGCAAGAAACTCCAACGCAAACCAAGCCAAATGGAGCGAGAATAATAACCAAGCATACTGCAAATGGCTTATATGAGAAATCATGCATTGATGTTGTGATTGAGAAAAAGGCAGAGGGTGATTTTTCTCCTGCAGTTTATATCAGACCTTTAGAAGAAAACGTGTCCAGCTTATTAAAAAATACATGTGCCAGGAACATAAAATCATTTGAAAAAGAACTGACATACATAGAGCTGAATGAGAGGTTTTTGAGAATGGTGCCCGGATACAAGGGCAAATTTGTGTTCAAGGAGTTTATATTCTGGTACAGCTATGACAATTCATTGCACAGCAGGCTTATAGAGACAGCAAGAGCAATAGTATAGTATGCAATCATACCTTCGTCAGCTCTTCTGACACCTCGCCTATATGCTCTAAAATATAGGTGTGCATCTTTTTTATGATTATCTTTTCCAGGATATATTCCTTCAGAAGCCCGTGGCACATTGACAAATCTGATTCTGGCGAGACAATAATGCCGTAAGGAAGAGCGCATGACATTGATTTTCCCTGCAAAATCTCAAGCTCTTTTTCTCCCTCTTTTACCTGAAGAATCTTTACATCAACGCTGCATTTTTTATCGTCCCCTTCATTCACTGCTCCTTTTATTGAATACTGCCATGTTGCTGCCTCTGCATCATTAGTAAAGCTGGCTTTTTTGCAGCCTAAAAGCTCCTGATTAAAACATCCTGCATCCCCGCATGGCTTAGAGTAAAAGAATGTAAGATACACCGCAAGAAGCAGCACCATGAGGATTACAACGGCCAGTACAATCCTGATTACAGCCTCTTTTTTCAGCCCTTTCATTCTAAACAGCAGTTATTTATGTATTTAAATTTTTGCAAGGCAAAAATTTATAAGAGCACCAAAGAATATCCTTTGATGCTGGGGCTAATAGACAGGCTATATGCATCAAGAAAACTTCAAAGTGATTATGTGGAGCCTGAAACAGACCGGAAGCCTGAAGTTATAAAAAATGGTGAAAAAAAAGTGAGCTGGTTTTGTTTTGTGCCTCGCGGTGTTTCTAAAACGCCCTTCTTAAGAAATGGGATTATTCCAAAAGATGGAGATGTTTTTGTTTATACAATCTCTTCATTAAATCTTATCAAGCCAAACCCAGAGGAAACAGTAGAGAGATTACAGGAAATATATGATGATGCAATTGAAAGAATGAATTCCTCTTCAGCAGAAGGGCATGCCTTAAACATATTAGGCGTAAGCCTTGGCAATGTTCTGTCTATCAGGGCTGCTGGAAGCATTAACTCTGGGATTGAGAGATTAGTTTCTATTGTTGGAGGGAGCAACCTTGGATTATCAGCTTGGGACAGCCTCTTAACAAGGTATATTGCAAAGCAGTCTGGTTGTAGTTCTCCAGAGGAATATGAAAAGAGGCTTGCTGTATTTAGCCCTGTGAATTATACTGGGGGATTGACAGCAAATCAAATTTCTATCAGGCTAGGAACAATGGATTTATTTATTCCTTATAAATACGGGCAACAATTAGCAAATGCCCTAATTGAAAGAGGCAAAAAGATAAACTCCAAGATAGATTATAAATCTTACATTGGAGCTGACCATTGTGCTGCAATATTCTTCTCAGCCCTAGACAAGATTTACAATTAACACAAAATGAAAAAAGAAAAAAGAAAAAAGAAAAAAACAGATTTGATTCATCAAGAAATTTTATCTGCTTATTCAGACTCTGTTTCTTCAGATTCTTCTCCGTCTTCTGTATTCTCTAAGTCTTCAGATTCAGTTTTTTCACTTTCTTCTGATTTCTTAGGCTCTTCAGATTCGCTTCTTGGCTCTCTTGGTGTTATTCCCTTGTTCTTGAAAAAGCACTCCCTGCAATAAACAGGCCTGTCGCCTGTTGGCTTGAAAGGCACTTCTGCATCCTTGCCGCATGCGCTACACTTTATTTTGTGCATTTCTCTTGGACCAAAGCTTCTTCGGAAGCCGCCGCCTTCGCCGCCGCCTCTTCGGAAACCACCACCGCCCCCTCTTCGGAAGCCGCCATCTCCATATGCCATATTTAAAAAATCCTCCTTGTATGTTTTATTCTATAAGAATTCGCTAACTTGTAACTCCTTCTTACTGAATAGATGTTCTAAATGCCATTTATAAATGTTTCTGCCCAACCTTTTATTGTGCAAGACCAGGACACATATATTCTGCATGCTATTAAAACTTATAAATAGCATAACCTTTTGCATTAGCTATGGGCAATATAGCAAAAAACAACCCGCCAAGCGACCGCTTCAGGAAGCAATTGGTTAATGAAGACATGGACAGCATTATTGACAATATATACAGGCCACCATCCTCTCTTGAGAAGAGGGTGTATTACAGCCATATGTGCAGAAGATACATGGACCAGCTGACAAAGCGCGCAGAACAAAGGGAATTGGGAATGACAAATATGGCTGATGCAAGAAAATGGAAACTGAGCGTTCTTGGAGGGCTTCACAAGAGCGCCTCGCCTGTGATTGGCTATGAGTTTGACGAAAATACAGCCAGCATATACTCAACTACAAAGTCTTTCAGGATGTCAAGAAAAACAGAATTCTCAGGTACAATTGAGACAGCTGGCAGGGCAAAAAAGTATCTTGGCTATGCTGCAGCCCTGATTATTTTGGCAGCTGTTCTTTACGGCGGCTGCCATCTAAGAAAGATAGCGCTTGATGCCATGTCTGCATTTGATGCCAGCATGACAAAAACAGAACAATCCCGTAAAACAGGAATAGAAATGGTTGCTGACCCAAACAAATAAAAAAACAAGCCTAAAAGCTCATCAGGTTGATTTTTGTCTCGCCGCTGAATGCGAAGTTTGATGCTACAAGATGCTGGCAGTTAGCATCCTCTGCCACCCTGATTATTGTGGATGTTGCTGTTCCGTCCATTACAACAGCATAGATATCTCCTCTTGTCCTTCTTAATGCAAACTGCAGGTCATTTAGAGAAACCCGATTTATAACCTCTAAACTGCTGTTAAGCAGGACAGCGTTTTTAGTCCCCTTTATATCATTAAAAATTTCCTTCATCTTTTCCTTGCCATCTTCAGTGAGTTCCTTCGCGCTTTTTTCTTCTTTTGCAGTGCCTGTATCATTTCTATCATCACTGCCCCTGCCTTCGTCCCTTCTGCTTTTGTAGCTGCTTTTATAGCCTGCTCTTAACATTCCTCCATACCTCGTCCTTGACTTTGGATTAAGGGAAGCAAGAAACTCTCCGGCAGCTATCTTCTTCCTTAATGCTATAAGAATTTCCTTTGATGCAAGCTCTTCTACCTCCTTGCCGTCAGGAGCAATTGCAACATAGTCTATCTTTGCATTCTCTATAACATTCTTTGCTATCAGCTCTCCACCCCTGTCCCCGTCTATGAACAGGGTTGTTTCTTTTTCCAGGCTCAGGCTTTTTATACCCTCTGGCAGTTTTGTGCCGTTCATGCATATAACATTAGAAACCCCGTTTTTCAGCAGGTTGATAACATCTGCCCTGCCTTCAACAATTATTATCTCGCTTCCTGAAATATCCCCTGCCGGAAGCTTTTCATCACCATATTCCTGCAGCTTTGACATTCTGGCAGATGTTTTCACACTGTCAGATATATCTCTAGAGGCTGTAGAGCCCTCTACCTTCTCAAGAAGCTGCTTTGCCCTTTCAATAATATAATCCCTTTTATTCCCCCTGACATCCTCTATCTTCTCTATAGCTATCTTTGCCTCTGTCGGGCCTATCCTGTCAATTGTCTCTATTGCTGCTGCAATGATTGTTGTCTCTGACTTGTCAAGGCATGTTGGAATCTGTATCTCTCCCGTTGTCTTGCTCTCGGCTGTCTGAAGATTAACCTCTATTCTGCCTATCTTTCCCTCTTTCTGCAGCTCTCTCAGCTCAAGCTCTGCCCCAAGCAGGCCCTCTGTCTGCCCAAACAGGGCACCTATGACATCTGGCTTCTCAACAGCGCCTTCTGCGCTAAACTTCCCATATATCATATATTTTATTGATACTGGGCTTATCTTTCCCATTTTTCTTTGTTCTTGCAATTATTAAAATTTAATTATTATCTAAGAAAAATATTAAGAAATCAAAAATGCCCTTTAAATCTGGTATTTAATTCGCCAGCACTTACCATGCAGTTTACCAGCCTTTGAGCATCACTAATCTGGGCGCAGCGCCCAGCACAACAAAACATGCAATTAGTATAAAACTAATGACGTTGTGAACTTATGAACTTTTGATTTGTGATATGATTTATTAATCAGCCTCTCTGATTATCTTAATATCCTTCTTTATGCCACAAAGAAAAGTGCATTTTTAAATCTTTGCGTTTTTCATTTTTCCAAGCCGGCAAAAAGCAAAAAACGAAAAAAATAAAAAGGGTAAGTGCTTAATCTGAAGGGTAAAGAGGTTAAAATGAATCTTCCTAGGAGGGGGCTTGCAGCAGTATTGCTTGCAGCCATGGCTTCTTTGGGCATTGCCAACTGCGTGGAGATTAAAGGCAATGAATACAAGGTATTCTGCTGTGGCGACAAGTGTTATTATTTTTATTCTGCATCAATTTACGACAAGAAGATTTACTGGGAAGACCATGTAAAAGCAGAGAAAGATGGGCTGCACCTAAGCTGCACTGCATGCCACAGGATACACAGCTAGCTTAAGCAATTTTGGGCGTAATTCTGACATATCTCAAGAACATAAGTTCTTGACATTCCCAAAAAATCTACAAGCAAAAAGACTACAACATAAATGTTGTAGATTTTTTAAGGATTAAAAAGCTTTTTAAAATGCATTGATTAGGTATTATCATGAAAAAACCAGAGGATGTTATACAAGAGCTGTCTCCTATTGAAAGAAGAGTCCTGCCTTTTCTCAGCGAGAAGAGTGTTTTGCAGCTGGCAAGAAAATCAGGCATGGACAAAACATCTGTTTTAAGGGCTCTGGAATTTCTTGCAAATAAAAATATTGTTACTTTAAGCGTTCAGAAGAAAAATGTTGTTGAGCTGGGCACTAATGGGATTCTCTATAAAAAGAATGGGCTTCCTGAAAGAAGGCTACTGAATGCGCTGTATGATAAAAATATCCTGATGCTTGACGAGGCTAAAAAAACAAGCAGGCTGAGCGATAATGAGTTTAAGGCAGCGCTTGGCGCCCTGAAAAAAAAGGCATTTATTGAGCTTAAAAATGGAAAGCTCGTGCTTACTGCCAGAAAGGAAGAGGTGACAAAAAAGAGCCTGGAAGAGCAGTTTCTTGAGCTTTTGCCTGCCGAGTATGAAAAGCTTCAGCCAGAGCAGCTGCATGCCCTGAAAACCCTGCATGGCAGGAAAGACATTATTGTTATTGGTGAGAATAAAGAAGTTGTGTTTGAGGTTACAGAAAGCGGCATGGAAATAATCAGGCTGGCGCCGCAGGCAAAAGAAGAGCTGATAGAGCAGCTTACGCCTGAAATGTTAAGGAACGATTCATTTAAGGGCAAGAGGTTCCGCAGATATGACATTATAAGCCCTGTACCAGATATTTCCGGAGGAAAGAGGCATTTTGTCAGCCAGGCAGTAGACAGGGGAAGAAAAATATGGGCAGAGATGGGCTTCAGGGAGATGACAGGAAATTTAACGCAGCTTGGCTTTTGGAATTTTGACGCGCTGTTCACAGCGCAGGACCATCCAGTAAGAGAGATACATGACACATTCTACATTAAAGGCATAAAGGGAAAACTGCCTGAAAAGGTTGCAGAGAAGGTAAAAAAAGCCCATGAGCAGGGCGTTGGCGGAAGCAGGGGCTGGCAGTATAAATGGAATGAAAATGAGGCAAAAAGAATAGTCCTGCGAACGCATACAACAGCGCTATCAGCCCAGGCGCTTGCAAGGCTCGGAAAAAACAGCCTAAAAGAGCTTCCTGTGAAATTTTTCGCAATAGGCAAATGCTTCAGGAATGACACGGTGGACTGGAGCCACGGATTTGAGTTCAACCAGACAGAAGGCATTGTAGTTGATGAAAATGCAAACTTTAGGCATCTCATTGGCTACCTGAAAGAGTTTGCAAGAAAAATGGGGTATAAAAAAATCCGCTTCCGCCCGCATTATTTTCCGTATACAGAGCCGAGCCTTGAAGGCGATGTCTGGAATGAGGAGAAAAAGCAGTGGATAGAGGTATTTGCAGCAGGCATATTCCGCCCAGAGGTTACAGAGCCCTTGCTGGGAAAGCCAATTCCTGTGCTGGCATGGGGGCCTGGCTTTGACAGGATGATGATGATGCTTTATGGCATAAAGGACTTCAGGGAAATATACAAGAATGACTTGAATCAGCTGAGAAAAATCAAGTTTTGGGAGGGATAAAAAATGGCAGTTGTAACATTAAATAAAAAAGAAATAAAGAAGCTTGCAGGAGACGCAAGCGATGAGAAGCTTGACGATGAGCTAAGCATGTTCGGCTTGGGAGTTGAAAAGATAACAGAAGATGCCATTGAGGTTGAAGTTACTCCAAACCGGCCAGATATGCTGTCGCAGCCGGGCATCTTTAGGGCATTAGAGTGCTATCTTGGAAAGAAAAAGCCAAAAGAATACAGGCTGAACAAGCCGGAAAAGAATTTTGAGGTTAGAATTGACCAGTCTGTTAAGGAAGCCAGGCCTTATACTGCATGCGCCATTGTGAAAAACTTAAAGCTTGACGATGAAAAAATCAGGGAAATTATCAGCATACAGGAAAAGCTGCACTCAACTCTTGGAAGGAACAGGAAAAAGATGGCAATAGGAATTTATCCGCTGGAAAAAATATCACTGCCGATAAAATATGAGGCAAGAAAGCCGCAGGACATAAAATTCATTCCATTAGACTCAAGCGAGGAAATGAATGCATTGCAGATATTGCAAAAGCACCCCGCTGGCAGGGAGTTTGCCCACCTGCTTCAGGGTAAGGATAGATTTCCTGTTTTTGTTGACGCGAAAGGCGAGATTCTAAGCATGCCCCCTGTAATAAACAGCAGTAAAACCGGAAAGATAACGCAGGAAACAAGGGATGTTTTTATTGAATGCTCTGGATTTGATTTTTCTGCCCTGAAAAAGGCATTGAACATCATTGCAACAATGCTTGCTGACATAGGCGGCACTATCTGCCAGATGAAGCTCTACTATGGGAAAAATGCAGAAACAACGCCTGATTTTAAGCCGGAAAAGATTAAAATAAGCATTGAGCATGCAAATAAGCTCCTTGGGCTTGAGCTGAAAGAGGCAGACGCAAAAAAGCTTCTTGAAAGGATGTGCTATAATTACGGCAAGGGAATTGCAGAGGTTCCTGCATGGAGGGCAGACATAATGCATGAGGTTGACATCATAGAGGACATAGCAATCGCATATGGCTATGACAAATTCATCCCAGAAATCCCCCAGATTTCAACCATTGGCGGAGAGGACAAGAAAGAAACAATAAAAAGAAGGATTGCAGAAATTTTGGCTGGATTGGGTATGCTGGAAACATCATCCCTGCACCTCCTGACAAAAGAGGATTTGAGAAAAGCAGGGGCAAAGGAAAAAGAGATGGTTGAAGTTGAGGAAAGCAAAACAGACTATAAATTCTTAAGGCAGAACCTGTTATGCCCTGCATTAAAAACACTTTCAGAAAATGTTGATGCAGAATACCCCCAGAAGATTTTTGAAATGGGTGTGGTTTTCAGAAAAGATGAAAGAGCAGAAACAGGAATAAGTGAAAAAGAAAATCTTATTGTTGCCCTCTCTCCCAGAAACTTCACAGATATAAAGCAGGCTGCTGAGTACCTGGGCAGGATGCTCGGCAAAGTTTTCACCCTGAAAGAGGCGGAAAATCCAAATTTCATTGATGGAAGATGCGGAAAAATATGCCATGAAGGCAGGGAAATCGGCATAATCGGCGAGATTCATCCATCACTCCTGAAAAAGTGGCGCATAAAAATGCCAGTCGCGGCATTTGAGATTTGCATTGAGGAGATGATTTGAAAAGATGCAGAATATGCTGATAAATCTAAGATAAAGGGAGTTAGTTTCAATCTTCGGGAGAATTATATTTTAGTGGCTGGCTCGCTTTCCTTTAAAAGATTTTCAAGATGTTTTATTCTAGTCCTATACCGAATGCTTTTATGATTATCTGCTTGGATTATTTCATCTATTCTACCAGATAATTCTTGATATACCTGTTCTTCTTTAGAAACATCATAATTATGATTTCTTACAAACGTAACAAATTTGTCTATTGAATCTTTAAGTTTTGGGAGAATATCTCTTGTTTTAAATAATGTGGCAAAATCATCAAAATCTG
>Ga0209211_10010239_pt1 | contig 12269 bp, 13 predicted proteins | sample RifGroA2_FD_183992 | JGI IMG/M metagenome (GOLD analysis project Ga0209211, IMG submission 183992) | Groundwater microbial communities from Rifle, Colorado, USA - Groundwater A2 (SPAdes) (version 2) | ecosystem: Environmental > Aquatic > Deep subsurface > Groundwater | place: Rifle, Colorado... | reverse complement strand
CGGATGCGTATCCACGGCCAGGCCAGGCCCAGGCTGAGCAACAGGGCCAGCGTATTGGAAAAGTGCAGCCCCAGCATCTGGCGGGTGGGCAGCGACCAGACCAGGCGCGCTTCCAGTGCCGCCAGCTGCAGCGTGGTGTGATTGATCAGCACGCGACTGATGGCCATGCGCGCATAGCCCAGCGTGGCCATCGTCCACAGCGCCGCCAGCATGCTGAAAAAGACGATGTCCAGTTGCGTCAGCGTCGCCCGGCCAAACTGCACGGCAATGCCGTGCGCGAAACCGCTGAGCGTGGCCGCCTGCCAGATCAGGCCGCCGATAATGCCGGCTCCCAGCAGATAGCAGATTGCGGCCAACGTGCTCCCCAGCGCCGCGCGATAGAGCGCGCCGGCGCAGGGCTGCAGCTGCAGCCTGGCCTGTCCCAGCGTGCTGTGTCCGGCGATAAAACGCTGCTTGATCTGCGTCGCCCACGGCCACGCCAGACCGAGGCTCAGGATCAGCAGCGCCCAGCTTTTGGCAAAGGCTTTATAGCTGTCGGCGCTGCTGCCGCTAAAACGGAAGCGCATCTGGTTCCAGCTGGTGTTGGCCAGCCGGAAACGCAGCGCCTGCACCCCCAACCACGGCGCGGCGGCAATGGCGAGCAGCGCGATGGCCGCGTGCAGCAGCGGCAGGCTTTCGGAAAACGTCCACGCCGCCAGCGCCAGCAGCATGATGAGGCGGCCTTTCAGGATGGCGATCGGCTTGCCGTGGTAATCAAAGCGCCCGCCATCCAGCGTGGTGTGGCCGAGCAGGTATTTCTGGGTGCGGACTTTCGCCCACGCCGAGTAAATCCCCAGTGTGACGATGGTGAGCACCACATTGACCAGCCACAGCCGGTAGTACGCGCGCGTGGTGGCGGTGAAGGCAAACGGCAGCACGTATTTGCCGCCTGGCGGGGCCGGATGATGATCGCGTTGATTCATTGAGAACGTCTCTCGCTAAGTAGTTAATTCCACGGCAAAACTTGCTCTGTCTCCAGACACGCGGCACACTGCGCGCTGCGCACCGCGGGGTGCGCCAGCCTCAAACCGTCGGCTGTACAGATGGACGGTAATCGTCGTGGCGCGTCGCCGCGGCGTGCTCTTCTTGCGGAGCGAACATGTCTGACGATCAAATCAAGGGCGACGGCGCCATTCGCCGCCAGAGCCTGTACGGCTCCTCCATCGAAAATACCTACGCCGGCGTGCTGTCCTTCATGCGCCGCAACTACACGCGCAACCTCGACGGCGTCGACGTCGCGGTGTCCGGCATTCCGCTGGACCTGTCGGTGACCTACCGCTCCGGCGCGCGCCAGGGGCCGCAGGCCATCCGTGCCGCCAGCGTGCAGCTGGCCGAGCTGAAGCCCTACCCGTGGGGCTTCGACCCGTTCGACGACCTGGCGGTGATCGACTACGGCGACTGCTGGTTCGACGCGCACAACCCGCTGACCATCAAGCCGTCCATCATCGAACACGCGCGCACCATCCTCGCTTCCGGCGCCAAGATGCTGACCTTCGGCGGCGACCACTTCGTCACCTACCCGCTGTTGATCGCGCACGCCGAGAAGTACGGTAAGCCATTGGCATTATTGCACTTCGACGCGCACTGCGATACCTGGCCCGACGACGAGCCGGATTCGCTCAACCACGGCACCATGTTCTACAAGGCGGTGAAGGAAGGCCTGATCGATCCGGCCAAGTCGGTACAGGTCGGCATCCGCACCTGGAACGATGACTTCATGGGTCTGAACGTGCTGGGCGCGCCGTGGGTGCACGACAACGGCGTCGATGCCACCATCGCCGAGATCAAGAAAACCATCGGCGACGCGCCGGTGTACGTCACCTTCGACATCGACTGCCTCGACCCGGCGTTTGCACCGGGCACCGGCACCCCGGTACCGGGCGGCCTCACCACTGCGCAGGCGCTGAAGATCATCCGCAACCTGGGTGACCTCAACATCGTCGGCATGGACGTGGTGGAAGTGGCGCCGAGCTACGACCAGAGCGAAATCACCGCCATCGCCGCCGCGCACATCGCCTGTGACATGCTGTGCCTGATGCGCAACAAGAAGGTGGCCGGCACGCTGTAATACTTGCTTGTCATTGCCAGGGAACGCCGGGGTATCATTGCCCGGCGTTTTTTCTTGGAGGGGTACGCATGGCGAGCAAATGGTGGCTGCTGGCAGTCGGGTTGCTGATGGGTACGGCGCAGGCTGAATCGTTGCTGTTGCAGGGCACGATAGGCCGGGCAGCGGTGGTGGTGGAGCTGGACATCGGTGCCGATGGTCAAGTGGACGGGCGTTATTTCTACCGCAAGTATCACGAGGATATCGCGCTCAGTGGCCAGCGCCAGGCCGATGGCAGTCTGCTGCTGGATGAGAATCCAGGTGATGCCGGGCAACGTAGCGAGCTGACTTTGCGGGCACAAGGACAAGGCTGGCAGGGTAAGTGGCAGCGGCCGAAGTCCAAGCAGGCCCTGCCGGTTTCCCTGTCTCCACTCGGTGCAGGGCAACTGGCGCAAAGCAGCGATCCCGCATTGCAGTCTTTCCGGCAATCGTCGCCGTATGACTACGAGCGCATGGTGGCGATGAAGTTGAAACCAGGTAAGCGCGAGCACTTTCAGGGCTACACGCTGCAATGGTGGCATGAGCCCGAGAGCGGAATCCGTTTCTTCCGGTTGCTGGACGGTTTTAATCCGGAAGCCATGAAGCGCCTGAACTTGAGGCTGGCAGAGCGGCAGTGGCAAGAAGTGGCAGATTATTTCAATTGCCAACTGGCCGGCAATCAACGTGAGATCGGTGCGGAGTACGAGCAAACCGTTACGCCCAGGCTGATCAACCGGCAATTGCTGAGTGCTAGCGTATTAACCAGCTATTTCTGCGGTGGCCCGCATCCGGATGAAGAGGATGCTCCGTTGAACTTGGATGTGGGAACAGGGCGTGTACTGAAACTTGAAGACTTGCTGTGGTTGGGGAAGGGTAAACCGCAGTTGCCGCGTAAGGCTAACGGTGATCGAGTCGATTATCAGTATGAGGAAAAAATGTTGGCACCATGGTTACTGCGCCAGCTAGTCAGGTTGCACCCAGATGAATTCAAGCCTGATGACTTTAGTTGTGATTACCGTAATCCCGAAATGTGGCAGTTAGTCCACTGGTATGCCTCACCGCAAGGGCTGTATGTTGGGCCTTCATTCCCAGTTGAGCGGGGCTGCGAAGAACCAGAGTGGAGCGTGCTGCTATGGTCGCTGGTGCGGCAGCATCCGGGCGCGGCTAATTACCGCTTGCCCTGATTGGTCATGCGGCCAACGTTGGCCGCAAACGAAAACCGCGCCGTGTGCAGACAGGGCGCGGTTTTTTCATGGGGGTCGGTTCAGTGCGGGATGAGCAATAGCAGCAACAACAGGCTTTCGCACAGCTCGATGCCGGCGCCGAGGCAGTCGCCGGTCATGCCGCCCAGTTTCTTTTTCAGGTACGCCCACCACCACAGCCCGGCCAGCGGTGCCAGCAGCAGCGTCGGCGCCAGCCACCACGAGGCCACGGCCAGCAGCGCGGCGCTCAGCCAGAACGATGGCCAGTGTGTGCGCCAGGCGAAGCGCTCGCCGCTGCCGGCGGCGAGGCTGGGCAGCGTTGCCGACCATGCCACGGTAAACAGCCGTGCCCACGCCGGCACCAGCAGCAGCGGTGCGAGGTTGGCCGCAAGCCCGGACAGGTCGCCTGGATAAGCCACAGGCGCATCCGGGGAATAAAACTTCACCACCAGCATCAATAGCACCAGCTTGGCGATCAGCTGCATCGCCATGCTCATCACGCCGAAGCTGCCCAGGTGCGGATCCTTCAGCACCTCCAGAAAGCGCTCGCGCGAACGGTGCGCCGCACCCTGCGCATCGGCGAGGTCGGCGAGGCCGTCCAGATGCAGGCCGCCGGTGACCCACAGCCAGGCCAACAGGCCCAGCAGCGCGCCCAGCCACGGGTCGAGCAGACTGCTGGCCAGCACCGCCAGCCACACCACGGCGCCGACCAGCAGGCCGACCGGCGCGAACCAGCGCGCGGCGTCGGCCAGCCACGCCGGGTCGAAGGTTTTCAGCGGTGGCGTGGGCAGGCGGGTGAGGAACTGCACGGCGAGGATCAGTGAGCGCATGGTTGGGTCGCAGACGAGGTAACGGGGGCGTTGTGGGTAACTTCCAGAATTTGGTGCGGCTGTGGATAACTCAGTGGCCGCCGTGATCCGGCGCTTCCAGCCGCGTGAGGTAGGCCGGGTGGCCTTCCAGCATCGACAGCTGCGCAAAGCCGCCGCGTTGCACCGCCATCAGCCGTGCTACGTTGAAGTCGGTGCCCAGCAGCTCGGCCAGCAGCACGTTGATCACGCCGCCGTGGCTGACCAGCACGCGGTGGCTGCCGCGCGCCTGCTGCATCCAGTCGGCAAAGCCGGTCAGCACCCGGGTGCGGAACGCATCGAACGATTCGCCGCCCTCCGGTGTCAGCAGCCCGCGCGCCAGCAGCGTCTGCCAGTCCGGCGTGGTGGCGGCGATGTCGGCCAGCGGCCGGTTTTCCCAGGTGCCGAAGTGGCACTCGGCCAGCAGCGGTGCCACCAGCAGTGGCACACCACAGGCCAGCGCCTGTTGCACCGCGAATTCGCGACAGCGCAGCAGCGGCGAGGTGGCCATGCTGGTCACCGGTGCGTGGCGCACGATGCGCTGCCAGCTGGCAGCCATGTCGGCGGCGCCGCGTTCGGTCAGCGGCAGGTCGGTATGGCCGATCAGCCGCCCTTGGTGGTCGATGTCGCCGTGGCGCAGCAGGGTGAGGGTGTAGGGATTCATGCCGGCTCCGACTTGCCGGCCACGCCGGCCTCGGCAAAGGTGGCCATGCCGGCGTGCAGCGCGATCGCCTGCTGCAGCAGCGGGATCGCCAGCGCCGCGCCGGAGCCTTCGCCCAGGCGCAGGCCGAAGTCGACCAGCGGCGTCAGCCCCAGCGCCGCCAGCGCCAGCTGGTGGCCGGTTTCCTGCGAGCAGTGGCTGGCGATGAGCCACGGCGTAACCGCCGGCTCGATCTCCTGCGCCGCCAGCGCGGCGGCGGTGCTGATGAAGCCGTCCAGCAGCAGCGGCACGCCCTGCGCCGCGCCTTCCAGATAGAAGCCGGCGATGGCGGCGATTTCCAGCCCGCCCAGCTCGGCCAGCACTCCGTGGCCGTCAAGCGTGGCCGCCGCCACGCGTGCCAGCGTGTCGGCCACCACCTGCCGCTTCAGCGCCAGGCCGGCGTCGTCGACGCCGGTGCCACGGCCGACGATGCTGTCCACGCTGTGGCCGCTCAGGCGGCAGATCAGCGCCGCCGACGGCGTGGTGTTGCCGATGCCCATGTCGCCGGCGATCAGCAGCGTCGCGCCGCTGGCGATGGCGCGGCGTGCCGCGCCGCGGCCAACGTCTAGCGCCTGCTGCACTTCGTCCGCGCTCAGCGCCGCCTCGCGGCGGATATTGCCGCTGCCGGCACGCACCTTGGCGTGCACGACGGGCAGGCCGTCAAGGTTGGCCGCCACGCCGGCGTCGACCACTTCCAGCCGTGCCTGGTTGACGCGCGCCAGCACGCTGATCGCCGCGCCGCCGTGCACGAAATTGGCCACCATCGCGCCGGTCACCGCCTGCGGGAAGGCCGACACCCCCTCGGCGCAGACGCCGTGATCGCCGGCAAACACGGTGATCGCCGGCGACAGCGGCAGCGGCACCTCGCGTCCCTGCAGCGCGGCCAGCCGGCAGGCCAGGCTTTCCAGCTGGCCGAGGCTGCCGGCGGGTTTGGTCAGCTGCTGCTGGCGGGCCTGGGCGGCGGCGAGGGCGGACAAATCTGGGAGGGGAATGCGCGACATAATGGCTCCTGACAACGAATGGGGCAGACCTTACGGCAGGGCCGCCCATGCTGGCAACCGTCTTGAGCAGGAATAAGCTAATTGCCACTGCGGCGGGATTTGTGCGGCGCACACGGGTATAATTGCGCCCCTGCAGGTGTCCGGCCTGTCAACGACTGGCCGGGTGAAACGGGAAGCCGGTGACAATCCGGCGCTGCCCCCGCAACGGTAAGGCCTGATCGCGCGCCGCGCGATCCAGGAGCAACAACCGCCACTGTCCATCAGGACGGGAAGGCGTTGCCCCGCAAGGCCGAGCCCGGAGACCGGCCTGCAACGGACGCGGCGGAATCGCGTCTAGCTGGAGCATCGCGGGGAGGCGATCTGACAGAACGTTGGCCGCAACGGCCGGTGTATGTCCTTATTTTCTCCGCACTCCCTTTATCTCATCCCGGAGTGTGTATTCATGTTCAACAACAAACCCCTGGCCGCGCTGGTCGCGCTGGCCTGTAGCCAAGCTGCCCTGGCTGCCAATGCCGTTACCCTGGACGAGGTGGTGGTCACCGCCACCCGCACCGCCACACCGGTGGCCAAGGTACTGTCCGATATCACCGTGCTCGGCCGCGAGGAAATCGCGCAGTCCGGCAGCCTCACCATCTCCGAGCTGCTCAGCCGCGAAGCCGGCGTGGAGTTCTACAGCAATGGCGGCGAAGGCAAGAGCAGCAGCCTGATGCTGCGCGGCGCCACCGCCAAGCAGACCGTGGTCCTGATCGACGGCATGCGCGTGGTATCCGCCACCGCCGGCACCACCTCGCTGGAAAACCTGAACCTAGACGCCATCGAGCGCATCGAGATCCTGCGCGGCCCGGCCTCCAGCCTGTACGGTGCCGACGCCATCGGCGGCGTGGTGCAGATCTTCACCAAGCGCGGCAGCGGCACGCCGGCACTGAGCGCCAACGTGGGCGTGGGGGCCGAGGGCAAGCGGGTCATCGGTGCCGGCCTGTCCGGCAAGGCAGACCGGACCGCCTTCAACCTGGCATTCAACCACAACCGGACCGACGGCATCTCGGCGCGCAGCAACCGCCTGAGCAGCTACAACCCGGACCGCGACGGCTACGAAAACACCACCTACACCGCCAGCGTGCAGCACGAGCTGGCCGCCGGTCACAGCCTGAATCTGACGGCGTTCCAGTCGGAAAGCCGTAGCGAGTACGACCAGTCGTCCAAGAAACAAGACGAAAGCAAGTCCCGCTTGGCCGGCCAGAGTCTGGAGCTGAAAAACCGTCTGGGCGAGCGCTGGAACAGCAGCCTGCGTTACAGCTACAGCGTCGACAAGTCGCTGAACTTTACCGACGGCGATTTCAGCAACGCCAGCAGCTACTTCGAAACCCGCCAGAACGAATGGCAGTGGCAGAATGACCTGAATCTGGACGCAGCCGGCCAGCTGGCGCTGGGCCTGGTCAACACCGAGCAGCATGTGCTGAGCAGCACCGCTTTCACCCAGAGCCGCCGTCACGTCAACGCCGCCTTTGCCGGCTATCAGGGCGAGTTCGGTGCCCACCGTCTGCAGGGTAGCGTGCGCCGCGACGATGACTCGCAGTTTGGTGGCCACACCACCGGGCAGATCGGCTACGGCTTCGTGCCGGCCGCCGGCTGGTTGCTGCGCGCAGCCTATGGCACCGCGTTCAAGGCACCGACCTTTAACGATCTGTACTGGCCTCTGTCTTGGGGTTACCAGGGCAACCCGAATCTGAAGCCGGAAGAGGCGCGCAACCGCGAGTTGTCGGTGCAATGGCGCCAGCAAGGCAACAGCGTCAAGTTCACCGCCTTCGACAACCATATCGATAACCTGATTGCCGGCAATGCCGACTGGTCCAGCGTCATCAACGTCGACAAGGCGCGCATCATTGGCCAGACCCTGGAAGCCAGCACCGTGCTGGCGGGCATCAATCTGGCGGCCAACATCACTTCGCAGCGTGCTCGCGACGAGAAGACCGGCAATACGCTGCAGTACCGCAGCAAGCTGCACGGTGGCATCACTGCCAGCCTGGCGCTGGACCGCACCACGCTGAGCGCCGAACTGCGCGCGGCCAGCAAGCGTCCGGCCAAAGCGGACAACAGCGAGTATCTGGCGGGTTACGGCATCGTCAACCTGGGCGCCGATTATCAGCTGGACAAGCAGTGGACACTAAACACCAGACTGACCAATGTCGGCGACAAGCGTTACGAAACGGTGAAGGATTACAATCAGCCTGGCCGCGGCTGGTTCGTCGGCGTACGCTACGCCCAGTAAGCGGTGTTGCCGGGCGCTGCCCCGGTGTGCCGCACGACACGACCTGTCCCGATCCGGGCAGGTCGTTTTTGGTTTCCAGCAGGAGCGAGCATGACCACGCATCTGATCACCGGCGGCGCCCGCAGCGGCAAGAGCCGTTATGCCGAGCAGCTGGCGCTGGCCCATGACGGGCCGGTGCTGTACGTCGCCACCGCCGAGCGGCGCGACGATGACAGCTTTGCCGCGCGCATCGCCCACCATCGCGAACGCCGTCCGGCGGCCTGGGGGCTGGTCGAGGCTGGGCCGGGGCTGGCGGCACTGATCGTGGCGCAGGGGGTGGCCGGCCGCCTGCTGCTGGTCGACTGCCTCGGCATGTGGCTGATGCGCTTTTTCGACGCCGACGGCCGGTTCCAGGCCGACACCTGGCAGCGCGAACGCGCCGCGCTGCTGGATTCCTTGGCCGCGACACCGGCCGCGGTGCTGTTGGTCAGCAACGAGATCGGCTGGGGCGTGGTGCCGCTCGGCGCCGAGACCCGCCACTTCGTCGACGAGCTGGGGCGGCTGAACCAGGATATCGCCGCGCTGTGCCGGCGGGTGACGCTGGTGGCGTGCGGCCAACCTTTGCCGCTGAAGGCGCCGGCGTGAGGCGCTGGCCAGTCCTGGCGTTGCTGGCGGGCTGGGCGCTGCCGGCCGCCGCAGAACTGTCGGTGACCGACGGGCTGGGGCAGACGGTGACGCTGGCGGCGCCGGCGCGGCGCATCGTGGTACTGGTGCCGCACGCGGTGGAGACGCTGTACGCGATCGGCGCCGCGGCGCAGATCGTGGCGGTGGTCGAGTACAGCGACCATCCGCCGGCGGCGAGGCAGCTGCCGCGCGTCGGCAGTTACAGCGGCATCAGCCTGGAGGCGATCCTGCGCCTGCGCCCCGAGCTGGTGGTGGCCTGGCGCGATGGCGGCCATCCGCGCGAGCTGGCGCGGCTGCGTGCGCTGGGCATTCCGCTGTATATCAGCGCACCGCAGAACGTGGCCGACATCGCCCGCGAGATGCGCGCGCTGGGTAGCCTCAGCGGCCAGCAGCGCGGCGCGGCGCAACAGGCGGCGCGCTTCGAGCAGCAATTCGCCAGCCTGCGGCAGCGCTACGCGTCGGCGCGGCCGGTGGCGACCTTTGTGCAGGTCGGTGACACGCCCTTGTTCAGCGTCAGCCGCTTGAGTTTTGTCGATAGCCTGGTGCGGCTGTGCGGTGGCCGCAACGTGTTTGCCGATGCCGCGGTGCCGGCGCCGCAGGTCAGCGTCGAGGCGGTGCTGGCGCGCCGGCCGCAGCTGATCCTGGCGTTCGAGGAACGGCAGCTGGCGTACTGGCAACGTTGGCCGCAACTGCCGGCGGTGGCGCTGGGCAACCTGTCGCTGCTGGCCGAGGACAGCATCAGCCGCCCCGGCCCGCGGCTGGCCGACGGCGCCCGCCAGCTGTGCCGCCAGATCGACGCCGCGCGGCAGCGCTTGCCGGCGGGCTGAGGCCGGCGCGGCCATTTCGCTGCGGTGCGGCATATTTTGCTGACATCGGCGCGCGGCAGGACGTAAAATTTGGCGGTCGCTGCGCTGGGCGCCCGTGCCGGGCGACGGCGGCAGACCCGGTTTGACGCCTCCACTACCCTTGGCTATCCTCGCCGCTATGGAACAAGAACTCGATTATCTGGAAGGCCGTGTGGTGGCGCTGATTGCGCGCATCCACGAGCTGGAAAACCAGAATGGCCGCTTCGCCGAGGTGCTGGCGCAGACCATGAAGGAAAATGCCGAAATGAAATTCGCGCTGGAGGAAACCCGCCATCGCGTTGCCGCGCTGATGACGCGCCTGCCGCAGGAGGATGCCGAATGAGCGAGATCGTACAGGTAGATGTGACCCTGCTCGGGCGCCAGTTCACCATCGGCACGCCGCTGGAAGAGCGCGACACGCTGGAGCAGGCGGTACGGCTGCTGGCGGACAAGATCCAGGCGATCCAGAGCGGTGGCCGCATCGTCGACGCCGACAAGATCGCGATCATGGCCGCCCTCAACATCGCCCACGACCTGCTGAAAGTAAAAGTCGGCGATGGTGGCTTGGAGATGGCGACAATCAGGCGTAAAATACAACACATGAGCGAGGCCGCTGACGAGGCGTTACGCCAGAGCCAGCAAAACCTGTTCTAAACGAATATCCGTTCAATCCCCTGCGGTGTTCGAGACGGCCCATAATTCCTTTGTACCAATGCGTTCGCTTTTGGTTGTCAGCATGAGTAGCAGGTGTGTCGCGTCCCTTTGCGGATGTGCCCGAAGCTACTGGCCGGCGACCCCCCCTGGAAACAGGGTACAAGCGAATTCGGCCCGATCGACTCTCGCGGGGGACTCCCCCTTCCGCCCATGACCTCCTCTGCTGCCGCTGACAAGGCGCGTTTGCGCCGCGAGATTCGCTTGGCGCGCAAAGCCGTTCCTGCCGCATACCGCCATCGCGCCGAAAAGGCGATCAGCCGTCATGCGCGCCGTTTTTTCCGCCACGGCCGCCGCATCGGCGCCTATGTCGCCACCGGTTCGGAGCTGGGGCTGGACGCGCTGATGGCGCGCGCGCTGGCGCACGGCTGCCGCGTGGCGCTGCCGGCGCTGCCGTTGCGCGGGCGCAAGATGCTGTTCTCTGTGCTGGATGCGCGCGGGCGCTGGTATCACAACCGCTACGGCATTCCGGAATTCGACGGCGCCAACTGGCGCGCCCGCGATCTGGAGATTCTGTTCGTGCCGCTGCTGGCGGTGGACGAGCAGGGCTATCGCATGGGGCAGGGCGGGGGCTTTTACGACACCACGCTGGCCTATCTCAACGGTTTCCGCCGCTGGCGGCGGCCGTTGCTGGTCGGCGTCGCCTTCGACTGCCAGCGGGTGGCGGCGGTACCGAAAGAGGTGTGGGACGTGCAGCTGGATTACCTGCTGACCGAGTCCGGCCTCATTCGTTACCGGCGTGGCGCGGCCTAGCGGCAGTTGCCTTTCTTGGCCTGACCCGGCGGGCAGAATGAGCCGTGGTGGCCGTCGCCGATCTCGATCTCCAGCGGCTTGATTTCGATCGGCTTCACCGATACGCGCGGGCCGCTGATGGTACAGGCGCTAAGTAGCAGCACCAGGCTGGCAAGCAGGACTGTTTTCATGACATTGTCTCTTCTGGGTGGTGGGAGGGGAATGTCGCATTATATGACATCGCGCCCGGTGGCGAGCACTGGCAGCGGAGGGCAGGCATGGCGTACTGGTTGATGAAGTCGGAGCCGGACGAGGTGGGCATCGACCACCTTGCGGCCAACCCCGAGCGCGCGTTCGAGTGGACCGGGGTGCGCAACTATCAGGCGCGCAATTTCATGCGCGACCGGATGCAGCCGGGTGACCAGCTGCTGTTCTGGCATTCGTCCTGCCCGCAACCGGGCATTGCCGGCATCGCCGAGGTGGTCGGCGTCGCGCACGCCGATTCCAGCCAGTTCGATCCCGTCAGCCCGTATTTCGATCCCAAATCCAGCCCCGAGCAGCCGCGCTGGCAGTGCGTCGACGTGCGCTTCGTGCGCAAGACCGCGCTGCTGTCGCCGGCCGTCTTGCGCCAGCATCCGGCGCTGCTGGAGATGACGGTGTTGCAACGCGGCAACCGGCTGTCGATCACTCCGGTCACGCCGCAGCAATGGCATTACCTGATGGAGAACCTGCTCTGATGTTGTCGTTGACGCTGATTGCGGTATTGCTGGCCTGCGGCGTGGTCGCCGGCTTTCTCGCCGGCCTGCTCGGGGTCGGCGGCGGGCTGGTGATCGTGCCGGTGGTGGTCGGCGTGCTGGACGCCGCCAGGCTCGGCGGCAACTACGTACAGCATCTGGCGGTAGGGACATCGCTGGCGGTGATGGTGTTCACCAGCTTTGCCAGCGTGCGCGCGCACCACAAGAAGGGTGCGGTGAACTGGGCCATCGTGCGCGGCATGGCGCCGGCGATGATGGTCGGCACCTTCGTCGGCAGCCTGCTGGCCGGCTGGATCCCCGGCAACGGCCTGCGCTGGTTCTTCGTGATCTACGCCTATGTGATCGGCGCGCAGATGCTCTTCGGCGCGGCGCCGGCCGCCAGCCGCGAGCTGCCGGGTATCGCCGGGCAGAGCGCCGCCGGCGG
>Ga0209211_10010238_pt1 | contig 12270 bp, 14 predicted proteins | sample RifGroA2_FD_183992 | JGI IMG/M metagenome (GOLD analysis project Ga0209211, IMG submission 183992) | Groundwater microbial communities from Rifle, Colorado, USA - Groundwater A2 (SPAdes) (version 2) | ecosystem: Environmental > Aquatic > Deep subsurface > Groundwater | place: Rifle, Colorado... | reverse complement strand
AATTAAAACCGTAAAACGGATGTCTTACGGTTTCAGGAACTTCAGGAATTACGTATTAAAGGTCACATTAGCTTTGCTGCCGTTTGTTTTTCTGCCGCAGATTTGGCACACTAATGTTTAAAGAGCCCAAATTTGTGTTAAATTACTCATATGACAAAATATTTTTTAACATCCGAATCTGTTACGGAAGGACACCCCGATAAGCTGGCAGACCAGATATCTGACGGCGTTTTGGATGCCATTCTTACGCAGGATCCGTACGCGCGGGTCGCAGTTGAATCGATGCTTACAACCGGGCAGGTTATTGTAGCGGGCGAGGTTACGACCAAAGCATATATTGATGTTCAGGACATCGCACGGAGGATTCTCCGCGAAGCAGGATACGTCAAAAGCGAATACGGCATAGACGCGGCGAGCGCCGGAATTTTAGTGGCTCTGCACGAACAATCTCCCGATATCGCGCAGGGTGTCGGGAGAAAAGTTGAAAAACCGGAACTTATCGGCGCGGGAGACCAGGGTATGATGTTCGGATACGCGGCCGATGAAACGCCGGAGCTTATGCCCGCGCCTTTGGCTTTCGCGCACAGGATTACGCGCGAGCTCGCACGCGCGAGAAAAACCGAATCGCTTCCCTATTTAAGGCCTGACGGCAAATCGCAGGTCACGGTTGAATATGAAAATGGGACGCCAAAAAGAATCGACGCAGTTTTGGTTTCGGCACAGCACGACCCAAATGTTTCGCAGGCCAAAATGAAAAGCGATATCGTAAACAAAATAATAAAGAAAGTTCTGCCGAAAAAATTGATAGACAAAAAAACCAAATTTTACGTGAATCCGACTGGAAGATTCGTTATCGGCGGGCCACAGGGAGACACGGGGCTCACCGGAAGAAAGATAATAGTTGATACATACGGTGGTGCAGCACCGCACGGAGGAGGCGCTTTTTCCGGAAAAGACGTAACCAAGGTTGACCGTTCCGCCGCATATTACGCGCGTTATGCCGCAAAAAACATCGTGGCCGCTGGCCTTGCGAAGAGAGCTTTAGTAAAAGTCGCCTATGCGATCGGGATTCCTAAACCATTAATGGTTGATATAGATACTTTTGGAACCGGTACGATTTCCGAAAAGCAACTGAGAGTCGCGGTTAGCAAAGTTTTTGATTTCCGTCCAGGCATGATAATCAAGCAATTAAACCTCCGCCGTCCCATCTACCGCCAAACCGCTTCCTACGGCCACTTTGGCCGCACAGACCTTGACTTGCCTTGGGAAAAGACAGATAAAGTAAATGAGTTGAGGAAATTTCTGACCTAAACCGAGTTTAGGTCACTGTGGGCCCATAGTAAAATGGCATTACATACCCTTCGCATGGGTAAGGTCCGGGTCCGACTCCCGGTGGGTCCAAAAATATAATTTCTAACGGGGCAAGTTGCCGAGTCGGGAGTCCAATTCTCCCACGGTCCACCATAAGATACTCTGTTAAAACTTTGTATGAACAAAACAAATCTTGAACTAAAACACCATTGCTCTGACTTTGTAAGCGTAAGAAAAGTTTTGAGTAAGATAGGGGCGAAAAAAGAAGTTGTAAAAAGACAAGTAGATTACTTTTTTGAGTTACCCAATAAACGTGGAGGCACTTCTCCGCGACTGAAGTTACGCGTAGAAGGAAAAGTAAAAACTCTGATTTATTACGAGAGACCAGATTTTGTGAAAGCAAAGGACACGACTTCTGATATAAAGCTATATGATGTAAAAGATAATAACTTGCTTCCGTTCTTGAAACGGTCACTTGGTACAAAAGCAGTCGTTGATAAAAAACGTGAGGTGTGGAGAAAAACGAATACTGTTTTTCATATAGACAATGTAAAAGGTGTTGGTGGTATTTTTGAAATAGAATTGCAAAAGAAGGGTAAAATAACCGAAAACGACAGGAAACTATTTGCTTATTATCAAAAAGAGTTACTTCCATATTTGGGTAAAGTGATAAAAGGTTCTAATGTTGACCTAGTGCCAAAGAAGTAAGTTCAAGTCGTAGCTCATTCCACAACCTGAGTTCGGCTACTAAAGAGTTCCAACTAAACCTAATGTAGTCCAAAACATCGTAATTACATCAATTTTATGTTATTATCTCAATATGAAATATAAAAATACCCTCAAAAAAGGCTCTGTGCGTTTTTTGATTTTTCGCGACGGGGAATCCTATTTTGGGGTCGCTTTGGAATTTAATGTTGTTGTTGAAGCGGCAAATCCCCAGGAAGCATACATTTTCTTAAATGAGGCGGCCTCGGGTTATTTGGAATCCGCAAGAAAAGCTAAATTAAGACCGATTGTTTTAAACCAAAAACCGGAGGTTGAATACGAAAAAATGTGGCAGGCAAATCAGGATACTAAATTGAAAGCAAAATACGAAAAGATAGTAAACAACTTGCCGATTTTTAGTTCGGGCGTGCTGGATCTTGCAGTAAGATAGATTATGCCGCGAGGACTCAACAATTGGACATTTAAAGATATCGTAGATTTTCTAAAGAGAAATGGTTTCCGGCAGGCTCATTCTCGCGGAAGCCATTTTTATTATGTCGGCCGTTCCGGCGGCGAACTACGCCAGACGCATATTCAATATCATGGCCAAAAATCTATTCACCCCCCGCACACTTAAAGCGGTTATCAAACAATCTGGCATTCCGCAATCGGAATGGATTAAATGGGGAAACGGATAAATATAAATAATTTATGCTAAAAAAAATAATCGGAGTACTTGCAATCATTGTCGGCGTTTTGGCTTTGGTTACGCCTTTCACGCCCGGCGCATGGCTTATTATTATCGGTCTTGGAATTCTCGGTTTCAGAATGTTATTTTGGGAAAAAATTAAAAAACGCGTTTAGCCAAAATTTTCGAGTTGATTTCGTCCGGAATTAGCGCTACCATTTTTAGAGTTATTTTTTGCGTGTTAAAAGGGGGCTAAAATTGAAAAGCGAAAGAAAAAGAATAAAGAAAGAAACAAAAAATGCCCAAAAAATAAAAGCCACAGAAATTTCCGCAAAAGAAAAAGACGCCGAAGAAAAGGCATGGGACGCGGTTTGGGAAGCGAAAAAAAGGCAAAACGAGGCCACGGCTGAATATCGGAAAAGCCGAGGCACGAATGAGTTTTTGGATAATTTGCAAAAAGTGCAAAAAGCGGCTGATGATTTTATAAAAGCACACTCCGCGTGGGAGGCAGAAGTAAGAGAAAAGAAGATGCGGCAAAACATATACGGTCCCGCCAACTAAAAAGCGGGACCATTCATCAAAACATGACAAACATAAAAAAAATAGGAGATTCTCAAGTTGAAATAGAGCACGAAGTGCCGGCGGAAGAATTCGACCGGTTTTTTAAGCTGGCGCTCAAAGATTTTCGGGAAAAAGTCGAATTGCCGGGCTTCAGAAAAGGAACGGTACCCGAGCGCATGGTTTTAGAAAAGATCGGGGATGCTATGGTTTTGGAGAGCGCGGCGGAACTTGCAATCAAAGATCTTTGGCCAAAAATTCTTCTGGAAGAAAAAATAGAGGCGATAGGGCGGCCTGAATTTAGCATTACAAAGTTGGCCAAGGGAAATCCGCTGGGGCTGAAAATAAAAACTTCGGTGCTCCGGCCCATCGAATTGGCGGATTATAAAAATATCGCAAAGGAAGCTAACTCGGCGAAAATCGAAGAAGCGGACATAAGCGACGCGGAGATAATTGAAACACTCGAGATGCTTAAAAAAAATAATCCGGCGAGGCAGGTAGATGAAGAAAAAATGAAGGATGCCGTCCGCAAAAATCTGGAACTTGAGAAAAAAAGAAAGGCAAAAGACAAGCACCGCATGGATCTTTTGGATAAAATAGTTAACAATTCAAAAATTATTGTTCCCGACATACTCGCTATTTCGGAACTGGAAAAAATGGAGCTTGAACTGAAAAACTCGTTAAAAGATATGGGGCTTAAATGGGAAGATTATCTGGCTCATGTTAAAAAAACAGAGACCGAACTGAAAGACGGCTGGAAAGACGATGCCCTAAAACGAGCAAAATTCGGGTTGGTTTTGAGGGAGATCGCCTCACGCGAAAACCTTGTTACGCCGGAAAAAGACCTTGATTCGCAGGTTGATAAGATATTGCTCGAGGCTAGCGAGGAGGACAGAAAAAAAACATCGCGCGCCGACTTGAAAGAGCACATTTTCGGGAGACTCCAAAACGAGATGGTTCTTGCTTTGTTGGAAAATTTGAAGTAGAATTGTTTTAATTAGTATATTAGTAGCTTATTTGTAATTAGTATATTATGGAAGATGAAATGTACAATACTTACTTAATACCGACGGTCATCGAAAAAGAGCAAGGCGGGGAAAGAGCTTATGATATTTATTCCAGACTTTTGAAAGATAGGATAGTTTTTTTGGGCGGCCCGATCATGGACCCCGTCGCGAATACGGTTATCGCCCAATTATTGTTTTTGGAATTACAGGATCAGAAAAAAGATATCTGGCTATATATAAATTCCCCCGGCGGTTCGGTTTCGGCAACTTTGGCGATCTATGACACTATGCAACACATCAAGCCGGACGTGGCGACGCTTTGCGTGGGTTTCGCCGCATCGGGCGCCGCCATCTTGCTTACGGGAGGCGCGAAAGGCAAACGCTTCGCGCTCCCAAATGCCGAAGTAATGATTCACCAGGTTTTAGGTGGCACGGAAGGCCAGGCTTCGGATATCGCGATAGACGCGAAGCATATAGTTCATGTCAAGGAAAAAATAAGTAAAATTTTAGCCAAACATACCGGGAAGCCGTTGTCCGAGATCGAGCGCGACTCCGACCGCAATTTTTATATGGATGCGGAAGACGCGAAAAAATACGGTCTGGTGGACGAGATAGTGAAATCGAAGAACGGAATACACAAAAAATAACGCGATAAAAAAATCTCTCAGTTGGCTTGAGAGATTTTAAATTGTTTAACTATATTGTTTACTTCCTCTCCAGTGAGAGTTTCTTTTTCTAAAAGCGCGCTTGCAAGCGCTTCCAAAATATTCCGGTTTGCGGCCAAAACATCCGTTGCTTTGCGATAAGCCTTGTCAATGATTTGTTTTTTTTCTTCATCGATCGTTTGAGCGGTTTTTTCGGAATAATCCTGGGCACCCTGTATTTGAAATCCTAAATATTCATGTTCTCTGTCCTTACCATAATTTAACGGGCCGAGTTTTTCGGACATTCCCCATTTTTTTACCATATTGGACGCAAGTTCAGTCGCTCTCTCAATATCGTTGCGAGCTCCGGTGGAAATGTCTTTGAAAACAAGTTCTTCCGCGCATCTTCCTCCCATCATCATCGGAAGCAACGCTTCCAGATACGATTTTGTGTAGTTGTGCCGTTCCTCTTCTGGTAATGTGCCGGTAAGACCCAAACTCATGCCGCGCGGGATAATCGTAACTTTATGGACAGGATCGTTTCCTGGCACGAATTTCGCGACCAATGTGTGTCCCGCTTCGTGATAAGCGGTAACTTTTTTTACGGCCGGAGACATAACCATCGATTTTCTTTCGGCACCGCCCATTATGATCTTGTCTTTTGCTTCCTCAAGATCACTATTGGTTATGGTTTCCTGCTCTTTTTGAGCGGCTTTAAGCGCAGCTTCGTTTAAAAGATTTTCCAAGTCAGCCCCGACAAACCCCGGCGTGCCTTTTGCGATGGCAGTCAGATTTGCGTTTTCCGCGAGAGGTTTTTTTCTTGCGTGGACTTTCAAAATTTCTTCTCTTCCCTTAACATCCGGCCGTGGCACGACCACATGCCTATCGAATCTGCCCGGGCGCAATAGCGCGAAATCAAGTGTTTCCGGGCGGTTAGTTGCCGCCATAATAATTATTCCCACGTTTGGATCAAACCCGTCCATCTCGACCATCAGCTGGTTTAGTGTCTGCTCCTGTTCAGTATGCCCTCCGCCAATTATCATTCCACGTTTTCCTCCTATGGCGTCGATTTCATCGATGAAAATAATTGAAGGGGCGTTTTTTTTCGCGTTCTCGAAAAGGTCGCGCACCCGGCTTGCGCCTACTCCCACGAACATCTCGACAAACTCGGAGCCAGATAAGCTAAAAAATGCTACGCCCGCTTCTCCTGCAACCGCGCGCGCGAGAAGGGTTTTCCCCGTTCCAGGGGGCCCGATGAGCAAGACTCCTTTCGGCATCCGGCCGCCCAATCTGGTAAATTTTTTTGGGTCTTTGAGAAAATTAATCATTTCAACAAGCTCTTCTTTTGATTCATCCACTCCGGCAACGTCCGCGAAAGTTACTTGGTGCCCCACGCTCATCTTTGCTTTGCTTTTTCCAAAATTCATGATCCCGCCAATACCGCCAGCACTCACACCTCCGCCCATTTTACGCATAAAGAAAATCCATATGAAGATGAAAAGCAACATCGGCGCCCAATTTATTAGTATGGACATGAGCCACGATGTTTCCCGAATCGGCCTCGGAAATATTTTGATCTTCGGTTTAGCGCGCAAGATATCCATAAATGCCGGGAGTGCGGCGTTGTTTACAAAAACATTATACGACGCATCTTTGCCGTCCTTGTCTTTCACACAGCAGCCTGTTATTTCGCTTCCGCCTTTTTCCGTAGATTGTATGACAATGGACTGAAATTTATCGCTTTCCACCATGCGGAGAAATTCATTGTAGTCTATGGATATTGGAGAATCGGTTTGAGATTGCTGGACGAAAGCATTCCAGATTATTAATGCGAACAAAATAAACAAGATGTATGACAACAGGCCGGATTTCTTCGGCTGATCATTCATTTAAATACAAAGAACCTCCCTGATTTGTATCAGGATGAGAGAAAAAAATCAAGGAAACCCCGCAACAATGAGCGGGACAGGTCAGAGGATTTTCGGAAGAAGATCTATGCCTGACATCTCTTCTTTTTTAGGAAGCGCTAACAATCCGAGAACCGACGGAGCAACGTCCGAAAGCACTCCGCGCACTTCGCCGTAGCGCGCTGCGATTTCAGGATCCGTCCTCGGCTCCTTATTTTTTACGTCATTGGAAATTATATAAAATGGAACGGGATTGGCGGTGTGTTTTGTCCTTTTTTCTCCAGAACTTGCGTAAATTTTTTCTTCGGCGTTTCCGTGGTCCGCCGTAACTATCATGGCGCCGCCCATTTTAAGGATTTCAGGATAAATTTTCGCGATCGCGCCATCAAGCGTTTCTATCGCTTTTACTGTCGCGTCAAAATTGCCGGTATGCCCGATCATGTCGCCGTTCGCGAAATTCGCGAGAATAAAATCATATTTCACAAGCCCATTCAAAATTTCTTCGGTAATTTTGCCGATCGACATCTCCGGCACCGAATCAAGCTTCGGTGTTTTTGGCGACGGAACAAGAATCCGCTCCTCGCCTTTGTAAGGAGTTTCTTTTCCGCCGTTAAAAAAATAAGTAATATGGGCATATTTTTCAGTTTCCGCGATATGAATCTGTGATAGCCCCGCTTCTGAAATTATTCTGGAGAGAGGCCACGGAACATCCAACGGCGGGAATGCGACCCGTGCCGGAATTTTGCCGTCATATTCAGTCATCGTGACCGTAAAAATATCCGAAAGCTTATCTCTTGCGAATCCGAAAAAAACGTCTGCGGTGAAAGAATAGACAAGCTCGCGCATGGAATCTTCCCTAAAATTGAAAAATATCAATGAATCTCCTGAAGATATTTTGCCCTCTCCGCCCTTTAACATCGCGGGTTCAATGAATTCATCGGAAATTTCTTTTTCGTAAGATTCAGCGATATATTTTGACGCCTTATTAAATTCATTGTGGCAGACGCCTATCATGCATTTGTATGTTTTTTCAACGCGGTCCCAATTTTCATCTCTATCCATCGCGAAATCTCTACCGGAAACGCTCCCAATCTTTGCATACGGATAAAGAGTCTGAATCCTATTTTCCAACTGTTGAATGAATTTTGCCCCTTCTTTCATCTGCGTATCCCTGCCGTCGGTAAAAAGATGCAAATATACGTTTTTCAGGCCTTCTTTTCCGGCAAGCTCCAAAAGCGCGTATAGGTGCTCGACATACGCGTGCACCGAACCGCTTGAAAAAAGCCCAGCTATATGCAGTTTGCTATTATTTGTTTTAACGAAAGCCACGGCATCTAAAAATGCTTTATTTGTGAAAAAAGAACCGTCGTGGATAGACATGATTATTCTCGGAAAGTGGTGAAAAATCGGACGCCCCGCGCCGATAGTTAAGTGGCCGACCTCGGAATTTCCTTCTTCACCCCAAGGCAGGCCCGTCGCGGTACCGGAAGCCTGCAAGGTCGTGAACGGGAAAAATTTTTCAATTTCACGAAATGCGGGCATTTTTGCGTATTTCCAGGTTGAATTTGGAGTTTTGCTTACCCCGAACCCATCCAGAATCAGCAACACCACCGGCTTGTATCGTTTAGCCATAAAATTATTTTAGCATATTGACACTCGAAACCTATTCTGATAAACTGTTATTATATTTAATGTATATGTTACCAATTTTAATCGAATTTAAACAAATATATGGATTTTCTCACGCTCATCAAGGCGGCGGCGGCTTTATTAGTTGGTACGGCAGTTGGTTATTTTCTCCGTCAATTCATCGCGCTCAAACAAAACGATTCGCTCGAACTCAAGGCTAAGCGAATTTTATTGGACGCCAAAGAATCCGCCCAGAAAGTTTTGGACGATGCCAAGTCGCGTGCCGAGAAGGTTTTGGAGGGGGCAAAGGACGAGCAAAAAGAGCGCGAACGCGACTTAAGAAGGCTGGAAGAAAGGATAACGCACAAAGACGAAACCCTGGAAAGGCGCTCGCAGGAGCTTGATAAGGAGACCAACGCGATAAAGGAAAAAGTCGAGAAATTGAGGGCGATGAAGGAGAATTTTGAGAAGATTGACGCGGAGAAGCGCCTTGAACTTGAGAAGGTCGCGAAACTGTCGACTGAGGAGGCAAAAGAAAAACTCATCACGGAAGTCGAGAAAAAATACGAATCAGATATTTTGGCCAGAGTCCAGAAGATGGAAAGGTTCGGCCTGGAAGAGTTAGAAAGAAAGGCCCGTGATATTTTGGCCTCAACCATCCAGCGTATCGCGTCATCTACCGCGTCTGAAGTGACGGTTACTTCGGTTACTATTCCTTCGGATGATTTGAAAGGGAAAATTATCGGGAAAGAAGGCAGAAATATCCGCGCGCTTGAGCGCGCGGCCGGAGTAGAGATAATTGTGGACGATACCCCGGGGGCGATATTAATTTCGAGCTTTGATCCTGTACGGAGGCAGATCGCAAGGGTTGCGCTGGAAAATTTGATTTTGGATGGCAGGATACAGCCTGCAAAGATAGAAGAAATGGTTGAGAAGGCAAAGACAGAAATTGAAAAAATTATCAAAGACGCCGGAGAAAAAGCCATTTACGAGATCGGCGTTTTTGACATAGATCCAAGACTCATCATGCTTTTGGGGAGATTGAAATTCAGGACATCCTACGGCCAAAATGTTCTTCAGCACTCGATTGAAATGGCTCATGTCGCGGGAATGCTGGCAAGCGAATTAAAAGCCGATGTAAATATTGCCAAAAAGGGATCCTTGCTCCATGACATAGGAAAAGCGGTTGATCACGAGATCCAGGGAACGCACGTTGAGATTGGACGCCGAATTTTGCAGAAATTCAATGTGGATGTCCGCATCATTCAGGCAATGCAGTCGCACCATGAGGAATATCCTTATGAAACATTGGAATCCATTATCGTCCAGACCGCGGATGCGATTTCCGCATCACGTCCGGGTGCGCGAAGGGACTCGGTTGAAAATTATGTAAAGCGGCTGGAGGATCTCGAAGGCATCGCGACATCATTCAAAGGAGTTGAGAAAGCATATGCGATCCAGGCGGGACGCGAAATAAGAGTATTTGTTACTCCTGAAAACTTGTCCGATCTCGAAGCCAAAAAAATGGCCCGCGACATCGCGGACCGGATTGAGAACGAATTAAAATACCCCGGAGAGATCAAAGTGAATGTGATTCGGGAAATGCGTGCGATTGAATACGCGAGGTAGAAAAAGTCTAAATAAAAAAATGGGAGCGAAAGAAAACTATCAACGCCACAAAAAGGGCACTTTATCATTATACGCTCCTTAAAAAGTTATTATCTGATGTGAAACTAACATATTGTTTTGTGCTTGTAAATAGCAGTATAAAACGCTATGATGAAAAACTAACATGAAACTTCTAATCTATGGGGACGTGGTCGGGAAACTTGGCAGAGAAGGTGTAAAACATACACTATCTTTTTGGCGTGAAAAATATTCTCCGGATGTTGTTATTGCGAACGTAGAAAATATAATGCATGGGAAAGGGATAGGCCCGGCGCAGATCCGGGAATTGCGCGACGCGGGCGTAAATATTTTTACCGGAGGGAATCATTCTGTTGAAGGAAAAGATGTTGAGAAAATTTTGAACGATGAAACCATTGCGATTACGCGCCCCGCTAACATGCGCGAAGATCTTCCCGGCAGGGGAGCGGTGCTTTACCAAATCCGAAACCAGAAATCCGACTCGCCTGCCGGACGGGCAGGAATCCGAAACGAAGGTAGGGTTTCACTCGAAAGCGAAACAGCTGAGTCGAAGGCAGAGGTTTTTCAAGACTTTTCGCAGTCCCGCCACGGCGGGACGAGACTTAGCAATTCGCCAGCAGGCGAATATGCGGGTCTTGAAAAATCTGCTGCCGAGACGAAGCTTCTTGTCATCAACCTCATCGGGCAGGTTTTCATGCATCAGGAATATGCCTCCCCTTTTATCGCGATAGACAAAATTTTGGAAGAGTACAAGGGAAAAACACCGTTCATTATTTTAGACTGGCACGCGGACGCAACGTCCGAAAAAACTATCATGGGAAGGTATTTGGACGGAAAAGTTTCCGCCGTATTCGGAACGCATACTCACGTACCGACCGCGGACGCGAAAATTTTACCCAAGGGTACGGCATATATTTCCGACATAGGAATGGTCGGCCCTTATGAGTCAATTATCGGCGTTGAAATTGAACCATCAATCGAAAGATTCGTAAAAAACATCAAGACTCCGAAAAATCCGGTTGAAACCGGACCTATAGAAGTGAACGCGATTTTGCTGGAGTTGAGTGATGGAATTAGCAAACCAGCCTCCGCTAAAGCTACGGCGGGTAAAGCTGTGGATATCAGGCATTTGCGGGAAATCGTTACAGAGTATAAAATTTGAGCATTACTAATAATTATTAAAAACAATGAATAAAGCGGAGTTAGGAGAGAAACTGCACGAAATGCACGCCAAGAAAGGCGTTGACGTTTCGAAAAAACACGCGGATGAAGTAGTCGATTTTATTTTCGACACCATTACAAGCTGTCTTAAAAAAGGAGACGAAGTTTCCATCGCCGGTTTCGGCGCTTTCATTGTGAAGCAGCGCAAGGCCCGCACTGCGAGAAACCCGAGAACCGGAGAAATGGTCCAGGTTCCCGCGACCACAGTCCCCCGCTTTAAGGCCGGGAAAGCCTTGAAAGAGGCGGTGAAAGCTTAGCTTTCATCCCGCCATTGGCGGGGATCATTGCTAAAGCAATGAATAGACATTAATTCAAATTATGCTAAGATGCCACCAGACTTTCTGGGGGCATTTTGCTCTTAAAATTTGCCGTATTTATAAAAAACTGGTTTGGCACGTTTATAAAAAACCTGCTGATTTTGGCGATAACATATAAATTTTTCTTATGGCTTTACGGGATAGTATATGATTTTGTCATGCAAACGCACGCGCTCTTTGTGAGGTTTTCCGCATTCAATGATTTTGTATTTGTTGTGATGGCGGTCATTGTGGCCACAATAACTGTTTTGCTGGGGCTTTACCCGGTTACCAGATTTTGGATATTTAGGCTGAAGAAAGTAGCGGATGAGCAATCATATTTTCCGATAAAATGCCCGGCAGAAGGCGGAGGATGGATGTACGGATTTTCCAATCACAATTATTTGAGCGGCGGAGAAAGACTATACGATGCGGTCGTTTTTTGGGGAGGTTTCTCAAGAAAATTTGGCCTCAAAGCAAGCGAATTTAAACGGTTAAACATGACTATTCCTGAAGTAATTATGCTTGCTTATGTTACACCGTGGATACCATTCCTCACAAAAGTTTTACCGCACGACGAAGAAAAACAAAACTCTGCCGAAAAGTAGAGTTTTTATTTTGTGCGAGCGGCGGGAGTCGGACCCGCGTCTGCTGCTT
>Ga0209211_10010235_pt1 | contig 12272 bp, 8 predicted proteins | sample RifGroA2_FD_183992 | JGI IMG/M metagenome (GOLD analysis project Ga0209211, IMG submission 183992) | Groundwater microbial communities from Rifle, Colorado, USA - Groundwater A2 (SPAdes) (version 2) | ecosystem: Environmental > Aquatic > Deep subsurface > Groundwater | place: Rifle, Colorado... | reverse complement strand
AGTCCCATGATTTTGAAGTGAGACTTGTCGTTTTTAATGGTAATCGTGTTGTTTTTGGCAACAATAAATTCCAGATCCCCTTGAGACAATTCCCTCACAATATCATAAAGTTTTTTGGCCGGAACCGTGACGCAGCCTTCTTCCAGCACTTCGATTGGGATTTGGCAGACGATTCCAATTTCCAGGTCAGTTCCTGTTATTTTTATCTGGTTTTTTCCGGTTGTTTCAATGAGGATATTAGACAAGATGGGAAGGGTTGCCCGCGAGCTAACAGCTCCATCCACAACGCTGATAGCTTTAAGAAGGGCTTCTTTGCTGGCTTTAAGCTTCATAATCGTTTTCCTTTTTACCTTCTACGGTTATTAGTTTATTTTTAAAAAAGAGAAGCAGTAGCAATAAGGGGTGTTGATTTGTTGATATTGCTTATAACCTATTAAAAATAAACAACTTACGCTGATTATAAAATGTTGATAACATTCCCACCAAACAAGCTTTATTATAGGAGGAACAAGCTTAAACATCAATAAGAATCCGATTTGATGTGCTTCAGAAGGGTCGCAACCGTGTTTTGTGTGGCCTCATTGTGGAGCATTTCTTCTTTGATTTTTTGACAGGAATGGATCACGGTCGCGTGGTTTCTGCCGCCGAAATATTCACCGATTTCCGGCAGAGAGTGGGAAGTCAGTTCCCGCACCAGAAACATCGCTATTTGGCGGGGCAAAGAAACTGTTTTTACACGGCTCTTAATCGAAAGATCCGAAACTTTGATATTAAAATAATCCGCTACTTTTTTTTGGATCAGATTGATAGTGATTTTACTGGCTTCCTCAGAGAACGTGTCTTTCAGAATGTCTTGCGCCAAACGGATATCGACGGCCGTTCCGGTTAATGATGAATAAGCCACAACGCGGATAAGCGCGCCCTCCAGCTCTCGGATGTTTGATTTTATTTTCCGGGCAATAAAATGAGCCACTTCGTCGGAAACAGAGACTGTCTCTTTTTCCATTTTCTTTTTTAAAATAGCCACGCGTGTTTCGAAATCCGGAAGCTGCATATCACTGACCAGGCCCCACCCGAAGCGGGAGACCAGGCGGTCTTCGAGGCCGGCAATGTCGCGCGGCGGCCTGTCGCTGGTCACGACGATTTGTTTGTGCGCGTCGTAAAGCGCGTTGAAGGTATGAAAAAATTCTTCCTGGGTTGCTTCTTTGCCGGCGATGAAATGAATGTCATCGATCAATAAAACATCCACCGAGCGGTATCGGTTCCGGAACTGAAGGGTGGAGCGGGTTTGAATGGCGTGAATCAATTGATTGGTAAAGCGCTCGCTAGTGGTGAAGCAAATTTTCTTTTGCGGGTTTTTTGCGAGGATCCGGTGTGCCAGCGCCTGCATGAGGTGGGTCTTTCCCAGCCCCACCGAGCCGTAAATAAAAAAAGGGTTGTAGATTCGCGCCGGCGCGTCACTGATAGCGAGGGCCGCGGCGTGCGCCAGGCGGTTGCCGGAGCCCGGGACAAAATTTTCAAAAGTGTTTTTCGGATTCAAGTCGTTGTTGCTGACCGCAGCGGGCTGGGCAGACACCGATTCCGGAGCGTGCATTTTTTCCACCGGCGTTTTTACCGGGCTGAAAATGGAAAAAGCGATATCCGGTTTTTCTCCGATAGCGGCCGCGAAGCCGTCTTTGATGATTTCCAGAAAATGAGCTTGAATCCACTCGCCGTAAAATTTATCCGGAACGCCAATGCTTGCGCTTTGCCCGTCAAAAGAAACAAGCCGCGTAGGCTCCAGCCAGGCCTTGAAGCTTTGCTCGCTCAACTCTTGGCGAATTCGGGCGAGAACCGAGGCCCAAATTTTGTCTGTTTCCGGTTTGGAAAGAAGCGTTTTGCTCATGACATGTTTTTTCGTGTTATTTTTAGAGAAATGAACACTCATAGGAAGGTTATCCACAAACTATCAACAACCGATGCTCGCAGGGCAGGATTTGTTATTAAGACTTTAATTGCAAGGCGTTACGTAAAAAAATCTAGAAAAAATGCCCTTGTTTTTGTTAACAGGTTGTCAACAACCAGCATAAAAGTGCGACAAAGAACGAAAATCTGAAACCCGAGAGGGCGTTTCAGAGCTAGAGTGGTTAGATATTAATCCAAAAAAACATTTTGTCAATCCACTTTTTTAAAAAAACGCTATTTTTAATTCAGATTGACTTACTCGACACATCTGATAAAATTCACCCCTCATATTGACCCATTATGAAAAGAACCTATCACCCATCAAAGATTAAAAGAAAACGCAAGCACGGCTTTCTTTCCCGGAAGGCGACGCGAGGGGGAAAACTTGTCCTCTGGCGGCGCAGAAAAAAGGGAAGAAAGCGGCTTGCTCTCTAGAAGCGGTTCCTTAGATTGCTTCCGAACAAAGGACAGACAAAACCGCTGGCGGAGCCCGCTTCGTTCGCATTCAAAAAATGCGAAAGACTTCTCCGGGAAATTGAATTCACGGCCGTTTTAAAACGAGGCAAAGCGTTTCGCAGGCCGCCCTTTCAATTTTACTATCTGAAAAAAGAAGCTGGTGTCTCGAGGCTTGGCATTTGGATCAGCAAAAGGGACTTTAAGCGGGCCGTTGACCGCAACCGCCTGAAACGTGGGACAAGGGAGTGGTTCAGATTAAATAAAAAGACCCTGTGCTTCCCCTGCGACTTGATTGTTCAGATTGGCGGCAGGGCTTTCGCAGGCAAGGCAAAAAGCTTTGATTATCAAAACATCCCGGCACGGCTTGAAACGGCGCTGCGGGAAGCAGGTGTTTTAAACGCATGAAAATTATTTTGATTTTAATACGAGGCTATCAGCTTTTTATTTCGCCCGCGATTGGAAGCAACTGCCGTTTTTATCCTTCTTGCAGCGAGTATTTGAAACAAGCGCTTCTTTCCTCAGGATTGTTCCGGGGGCTCGGTGCGGGGATGCGGAGGATTTTTAAGTGCCATCCTTTTTCCGAAGGGGGCTATGATCCCGTGCCTGTTCATAACAAAGGAAAATCAAAGTGAACGAAAAAAGATTTATTCTGGCTTTCTCAATTTCACTTCTTATTCTTCTGGTCTATCCTTATATTTTACAGAAAGTTTATCCCCCCAAAACAAAACCTCTTTCCGAAATAGCTATGCCGCCGATTCAGGAAGAAGCCCTGCCCGTCTCAATCGACCAAGCGCCGGCGCAGCCCGCAGAAGAAAAGAGGTTTGATTACGAGGATTCGGTTTTTGCGGCGACTTTTTCCAATATCGGGGGCTCTATCTCATCGCTGAGCCTGAAAGATTTTTCAAACGGACGCACGCACGGTAATTATTTGCTGGACGAACACAAAGAGCTGTTGAGAGGGTTTTCGGTCCGGATTCTTGAGAATGGCGTCTGGAAGGAAGACGCTTACGCTTTGGAGAAAAAAGACAAGCATGCGGTTGTTTTTTCGCGGGAAGAGCCAAATGGCCTTCGCATAAGAAAGAGCTACTGGTTTTTGCCCGATCAATATACTTTCTGGGTGGAAATCGATATCCAGAATTCGTCTCAAGAAACCCGAAAATTCGAATACGAATTTTCGGCCCCGTTGTTTATCGGCGACGAACACGGGCATGGGCAGTCTTATGTGGAAGCAGATTATGTGCGGGCCGGAGATATTGAAGTCAAAGCGGCGCAAAAGGTCATCAAGCAGGGAGTTTTAAAAGACGGAGCGGTTGACTGGGTGGCTTTGGAGAAAAAATATTTTACGGTCATCGTGAAGCCGGAAACCGAGATTGACCATGTTAGAAGCTCGGGCAGCGACCAAACATTGGTTCACTATATAGCGCCACGCGCAATCGATATTCCGGCCGGGCAAAGCGCGACGCAAAAATTTTATGTGTATGCGGGCCCCAAGAGCCTTGAGGCGCTCAAGGCCTCCAATTTTGGTTTTGAAAAAATCCTTCACACTCGTTTTCTCGGGGCGCTTTGGATTTATTTTCTTATTCTCCTCAAGTTTTTTTACAAGATGTTTAACAATTACGGCGTTGCCATCATTGTTCTTTCTTCCGTGATCAAACTTCTTTTTACTCCGCTCACGCACATGAGTTTTGAATCTATGCGGAAAATGCAGGAGTTGCAGCCCAAGATCAAGCACATGCAGGAGCAGCACAAAAATGATCCGCAGCGACTGAATAAAGAGGTGATGGAGCTTTATAAGAAAAATAAAGTGAATCCTTTCGGCGGATGTCTGCCGATGCTTTTGCAAATGCCGATTTTCATCGCACTGTATCAAACTTTTTCCTGCGCCATTGAATTGCGGGGGGCCCCCTTTATCGGCTGGATCAAGGACCTTTCGGAGCCGGATCAATTCTTTCTGCTTCCCTTCTCGATTCCGATTTTGGGCAACCAGGTCAATATCCTTCCTCTGATTATGATAGGAACCATGGTGTGGCAGCAAAAAGTGACGCCGCAAGCAGCGGCCACGCAGGAGCAGAAAATGATCACCAACATCATGCCCATCATGTTTGGATTTATTTTTTACGGCCTTCCCTCCGGTTTGGTGATTTACTGGATCATCAACAACATCCTCACCATCGCCCACCAGCTTTTCATCCACAAACAAAAGCCCGCTTCCGCGGCTTGATATTTTTTTAGAAAAAATGTATCGTGCTCTTTGATGAGCACAAAATCTCCCTACGCAGCCATTGTTGTCGGTGCCGGTCATGCGGGCGCCGAAGCCGCTCTGTGCGTGTCCCGTGCGGGATTCCGCACCCTTCTCGTTACCATGAACCTTGATTCCGTAGGTCAGATGTCTTGCAACCCTGCCATCGGAGGCGTGGCCAAAGGGCAGCTGGTCCGCGAAATCGATGCCTTGGGGGGCGAAATGGGTTTGGCCATCGATGCCACGGGCATTCAGTTTCGCATGCTTAACCAGTCAAAAGGCCCGGCCGTGTGGTCTCCGCGAGCTCAGGCTGATAAAAAGAAATATCAGCTTTATATAAAAAGAGCTGTAGAAAGCCAGGCGAATCTGGATATCAAACAGGACACCGTGGAAGAAATCCTTGTCAACGCGAAAGGCGCGGCCTGCGGCGTCAAGACCATGATGGGGCAAGTCTTTACAGCTCAATCGGTTATTGTTACAACGGGGACATTTTTGAAGGGCCTGATTCATATCGGCGAATTCCATTATTCAGCGGGCCGCGGCGGTGAATTTGCGGCCATGAAGCTGTCGGAGAATCTTAAAAATTTTGGATTTGAAATCAAACGGTTTAAAACAGGAACGCCGCCCCGGTTGCACAGGAAGAGCATTGATTTTTCCAAAATGACGGCCCAGCCCGGGGACGAACCTCCTCCGGCTTTTTCATTTCGGACAAAACAATTGGAGGTAGAACAAATTCCCTGCCATATCGCGTACACCAATGAAAACACGCATGAGATCATAAGAAAAAATTTAAATCGTTCGGCCATGTACGGCGGCATGATTCAAGGAATAGGTCCGCGGTATTGCCCTTCCATTGAAGACAAGGTAGTCAAGTTTGCGGGCAAGCCCCTGCACCAGCTTTATCTTGAGCCTGAGGGACGCGACACGGATGAAATTTATTTAAACGGACTTTCAACCAGTCTTCCACAAGATGTTCAATATGAAATGGTTAAGAGCATTCAAGGGCTTGAAAATGCCGAAATCATGCGTCTCGGCTATGCCATAGAATATGACTATTGTCCGCCCACTCAACTGAATCACAGCCTGGAAACCAAGGCGGTAAAACATCTTTATTTTGCCGGACAAATCAATGGAACAACTGGCTATGAGGAAGCCGCGGCCCAAGGCTTGATGGCGGGCTTGAATGTGATCAGACAATTGCAGGAACAGGCGCCTTTTATTTTGAACCGGTCTGAGGCTTATATTGCGGTGCTGATCGACGATCTTGTGACCAAAGGCACCAATGAACCATACCGCATGTTCACATCATTAGCGGAGTTCCGGTTGCTTCTAAGACAAGACAATGCGAATGAGCGGCTCATGAAACATGGGCATGCGTTTGGATTGATCAAGGAAGAAGCTTATGAAGCGACCTTGCGCAGAAAAAAAATCATTGAAGATGAAATCCAGCGCTTAAAAAAAACCAAAGTCAGTGGAAAATCTTTTGAGGAGCTTCTAAAAAAACATGAAGTCCGGTATGCGGATCTCCCCCACGATCTGGCAGAGATTCCCCAATTACCCTTGGATATTATTCAGCGAGTAGAATTCGACATCAAATATGCGGGCTACCTTAAGAGGCAGGACGTTTCTATTAAAAGATTCATCCGTTTGCAACACCGTAAAATACCAGCGGCTATGAACTATGATGGAATTACAGGCATAAGCAAAGAAGCGATTGAAAAACTTAAACGCATTAAACCCGTATCGTTCGATCAAGCATCAAGAATACCAGGGGTAACAAGCTGCGATTTGTCTCTTTTGGCAATTCACATTGAAAGAAGGCGGAAAGCTGGTGAATATGCCTGTGATTATATCGAACCCACCAACTGACATTTAATTTTCAATGTTTCACGTGAAACATTGAAAAACTTGTAGACATCTTCTTAGATTCTGTCGTAATATTCAATAAATCGAAAAAAAGCTAAAAATTTTCTCGCGGTATTTTCAAGGGCACATTTTATAAAATTTGTTTATTGTTCCAAAATGTTTCACGTGAAACAAACCGATTGCTTGGAAAGGAGCCTTTATGGCTAAAGTGTATGCTTTTTGCAACCAAAAAGGCGGTGTCGGCAAAACAACATCGTCTGTAAATCTTTCAGCAGCAATAGCTTTAAGAGGGTTTAAGGTTTTGCTGATAGACTTGGATCCACAAGGAAATACGACCAGTGGATTTGGTGTGGATCGAAAAAGCCTGTCTCGTAGTGTTTACGAAGTGGTTATTAATGAAGCCGCATTGCAAGAGGTGATTGTGTCCAGTGGGGTCAATGGATTGGATTTGGCGCCTTCCAGTGTTGATCTTGCCGGAGCCGAAATCGAATTAATAGACGCCGTGGGGAGGGAATTTGTTCTCAAGGGAGCTATTAAATCCTTAACCTCTTTAAATTCAACAGAATATGATTATATTTTTGTTGATTGTCCGCCTTCATTGGGGATTTTATCACTCAATGCCATGGTTGCTGCGCATAAGTTGCTTATACCGCTTCAATGCGAATATTACGCGCTTGAAGGATTGGGACAATTGCTGAACACTTTTAAATTGGTGCGGGACCGCCTGAACCCGGAACTTGAAATAGGCGGTGTTATCCTGACCATGGCTGATTTTAGAACCAAATTGACGGGAGAGGTCATTCAGGAAGTAAGAAAGCACTTTGGAGAAAAAGTATTTGCCTCTATTATCCCACGCTCTGTAAAGCTAAGCGAAGCGCCAAGCTTTGGGAAGCCCGCTATTTTATACGACACAGCCAATCGTGGATCTCAAGGCTATCTTCAGTTAGCAGAAGAATTTATAAAAAATGAAACACACAAAGTGGAAGCGGTAACAAGTTCTGAGCTATCAACCACGGAACAAAACACAGTCATCAATTAAGAAATTCGGAGGCTCGCAATGGAAGCAGAAAACACGAAAAAACGAGTGCTTGGGAAAGGGCTTGAAGCTCTGATAACAGACACGTATGTTAAGCCTGTTCAAAAATCGGAAGTTGTTTTAAATAAAATAAATACAGTGTCATTAGAAGAAAGCGGGCGAGATGCGGTCAAAGCAATTCCCATCAAAAATATTGTCCCCAACCATGATCAACCCCGCCTGATCATTAAAGAAGATAGTTTGGCAGAATTGGCAGACTCTATTCGTGAACAAGGCGTGCTGCAACCTATTATTGTGACTAAGAAAACGGCAATTGAATATGAATTGATTTGCGGAGAACGCAGGCTCCGTGCCGCGGCCCTTGCAGGCTTAGAAAACATTCCTGCAGTGGTCAAAGAAGTGGCCGGTGATAAAATGCTCGAGCTGGCGCTTGTTGAAAATATTCAACGAGAAGACCTTGGCCCGCTGGAAGAAGCAACCGCCTACGCGCGCCTTATTGAGGAAAGAGGGTTGACCCAAGAGGATGTTGCCAAGCGCGTTGGCAAAAACCGTTCCACGGTAGCGAATACGGTCAGATTGCTCCGGCTTCCTAAAGAAGTTCAGGATTTGATAGCTAATGATTTGATATCCGCCGGGCATGCCAGAGCGCTGGTAACGCTTTTGACCCCCGAACACCAGCGGGTGATGGCGCAACGTATCGTTAAAGAGCATTTGTCCGTGCGGCAAACCGAAGAAATCGTCTTGGGTTTGAATTCCGGCAAACGGCGCGCGAAAAGGGCAAGACTTTTGAATCCGCACGTCGCGGATCTGGAAAGAAAACTGGAACAACGGTTTAGAACCAGAATAAAGATCTATAACAACAAAAAAAATCAGGGCCGGATCGAAATCCGCTATTTTTCACTCGACGAACTGGACTCGATTTTGCAAACCATGGGCATTGAAAGGTCTTGAAGCCGCGATAGATGGCGGAAGATAGGGAGCCTGCCTTAAGTTGACTTTGACTTCCGTTGTGATATAATTTCAAAACTTTCGCGGCTCAAATTACCTCAAACGCATTCCTATCCGTAAATAAAATAACGAATAAGGAAATCATGGCCAGAGAGCAGACATTAATCCTCATCAAACCGGACGGCTTGTCGAAAAGCCTTACGGGCAATATTCTCACCCGGTTGTCAGAATCGCGTCTTGAAATTGCCGCAGCCAAATGCGTGCGTGTCACCCGTGAGCTGGCAGAAGAGCATTACAAACAATTACACGCGAAACCATTTTTTGACGAAGTCATCCGTTATTTGATGGGCGAATTTCACGACAGAAAAAAAGTGATGGCCTTTATTTATGTGGGTGAAAACGCTATCAAGTGGGTGCGAGCCATTGCGGGAGCCACCAATCCGGAACAGGCGGATCCGGTGTCTATCCGGGGAGCCTTTGGCAGAATCACCACTTATGGTGTTTATGAAAATGTCATCCACGCATCAGAAAATCTGGCCGAGGCCGAACGGGAAATCAAACTTTGGTTTCAACCGGATGAAATCATATTCGATCTTTATCCCACCAAAGTCGCGGAGAGCGTGACCAAAACAAGAGTTTGGGTCTAGGAATGGCGAAAAGATTTTTCTGTGCTGTGTTCTTGGCCATTTTTGTCATTTCAGGATGTTCCGACAAGCCCGCCGCTGATTCAGCCAGCCCCAAAATTGTCAAAGTCGCATTCTGGGGCGGGCCGGACGAAATTGAAATCATCACCACCTCGATCAAGTCCTGGCAGGAAAAACATCCCGATATAGAAGTGCGTTTTGAACATACGCCGTTTTCCGGTTACGCGAGCAAAATACTGACGCGCATCGCGGGCGGCGCTGCGCCCGATATTATCGCCACCGAAGTCAATATGTTCGTCAGCTTCGCGTCGAAACAGGTATTGGAAGACCTCACGCCTTATGTTTCGCAAGACCGGGCTTTTTCAGCGGACGATTTTTTTCCCGAAGTCATCAAGCGGTTTACCGTCGACGGAAAATTTTTGGCGATCCCGAGAGACACGGCGCCCTTTGCCTGTGTCTTTTACAACAAAAAACTTTTTGACGAAGCCGGCATTCCGTATCCCGCCGATGATTGGTCTTGGGCCGACATGCTGGAAAAAGCGCAGGCGCTTACCAAGACGGATGACATGGGGCGCATCACGCAGTACGGGATTTACGGCTGGACCTGGCAGAATTTTGTTTACAGCGCCGGCGGCGCGATTGTGGACAATGTGGAGCATCCCACAAAATGTCTTCTGGATTCGCCCGAAGCCAAGCAGGGGCTTCAGTTTTATTGCGACTTGATTTTGAAATACAGGGTGATGCCGGCGCCCGTTGCGCTTGCCAATTTAGGCATGGGAATCGACATCATGTTTTCCAGCGGCCGGCTGGCCATGTTTTTGTCCGGCATCTGGGAAACGCCGTCATTCCGTACGCACACTTTTCCTTGGGACGTGGCCATGTTTCCAGCCGGACCATCGGGTGAGTCACGGGTCGGAACAGGCGGAACCGGTTACGCGATTCTTAAAACCTCCCGTCTCAAAAGAGAGGCCTGGGAGGTGGTTAAAGCGCTAACCGACCCATCTGGCCAGGAAGAGCTGGCCAAAAAAGGGCTCAATAAGGCCGTGGAATATGTCATCTATGAGCCCTTTCATCCCAAGTGGCGGGAGATAGAAGCGAAAGTGATCTCTCCGGAACTCGAATTGCTTTTTAACGGAAAGCAAAGCGTGGATGAAACTGTGGCTAAAATAGTTCCGCAGGTGAACGAGTTTTTGGCGGCCAAAGATTGAATAAGAAGTCAGGAGGAAAGAAAAACCGATGAAAACTTACGCGAGGCCCAGGGGAAAACAATCCGGACAGCCATCTTTCAAGACGAATCAGCGCGGCGCATCGCAGGAAGAAAACCACAAATTCAAAAACGCTTACGGCTATTTCACTAAAGACGGACGGGAATACGTGATCACGCGGCCGGACACGCCCCGGCCGTGGGTCAACGTGATGAGCAACGGCGACTACGGAACCATTGTTTCGCAAACCGGGTCGGGTTTTTCGTGGAAGGACAACTCCAATCTTTCGCGCATCACGCGCTGGGAACAGGATCTGATCAAGGACGAATGGGGAAAATATATTTATGTCCGGGACAATGAAAACGGCGAGTACTGGTCCTTGACCTGGAAACCGCTTAAGCCCGCGTTTGATTTTTATGAAGTCCGTTACGGTCAGGGATATTCCATTTTGCGTTCAAGTTACAGCGGTATTGAAATGGAAAAGACCATTTTTGTGGCCAAAGAAGACCCTGCTGAAATATGGAAAGTAAAAATTAAAAATACCGGGTCCCAACCGAGGGACTTGAGCCTGTTCACCTATTTTGAATGGTGCCTTGGCAACGCGGCGGATACGCACCGCGAGTTTCACAAGACATTCATTGAAACGGAAATCGACCGCAAGAACCGCGCCATTCACGGGTGGAAACGGCCCGCCCTGGTGCCCAAATTTATTTCCACGGGTTTGGCCGAGGCCCCCCTTCAGGCTTTTCACGCATGCAATGTCGCACCTGCGGCCTACGAAGGGGACAAGGAGGCTTTTTTTGGGCGTTACGGCGACATGCTTTCGCCCCGCGCCCTGAAAGAAGGGAAGCTGCTTGACTCGGATGGCAAATGGGTGGATGCCGTGGCATCGCTTCAAGTCAACCTGGAACTTGGCGCGGGCGAAGAGCGGGTTATTATTTTCACGGTGGGCGCGACCGCGGGCCGGGCCGAAACGGAAAATATCATTCGCAAATTTTCCACGGAAAACGCGGTGGACCGGGAATTGGCCAAGGTCAAGGCCGCGTGGGACTCTCTCGTGAATGCCGCCCATGTGAACACGCCGGATGAAGCGCTCAATTTCATGACCAACATTTGGCTGAAGTATCAGGCGATTTCGGCAAGGATTTGGGCCAAGTGCGCTTATTATCAATCGAGCGGCGGCATTGGTTTCCGCGACCAGCTTCAGGACAGCCATATTTTTATTCCCATCGATCCGCAACTGACCAAGAAACAAATTCTCCTGCACGCCGAGCAGCAATTTCCGGACGGCACCGTTTATCACTGGTGGCATCCCGGAACCGGGATCGGCGCGCACACGGAAATGACGGATGATTTGCTTTGGCTCGTTTATTTGACCCTGAGCTATCTGGACGAGACGGCGGATGAATCCATCCTGGATGAAGAAGCTAATTTTGTAGCCGCTAAAAACGGCAAAGCCGAGAAAGGCCCCCTGTACGATCACTGCATCCGGGCCATTGATAAAGTTCTCTCCCGCTGGTCCAAACGCGGACTGCCTCTGATTGGAGAAGGTGACTGGAATGACGGGTTTTCGCATGTAGGGTTAAACTGGAAAGGCGAATCGGTTTGGCTGGGCCATTTTCTCTATGATATTTTGCAGCGCTTCAGCCCTTTTGTGGTCAAGCAGGGCGACAAAAAAAGAGCGTCCTATTATAAGAAGCGCGCCGCCTCTTTGAAACAGGTCATTAATCAGCACGCCTGGGATGGGGAATGGTACATTCGCGCCACCAAGGACGATGGACAGCTGATGGGCAGCAAGCATTGCCGCGAAGGGAAAATCGATTTGATCGCTCAAACCTGGGCGGTAATTTCCGGCACGGCCACGCCCGAGCGAGCCAGGATAGCCATGAAATCCGCGGAAAAATATTTATACCGCGAATACGGGCCCTTGCTTC
>Ga0209211_10010232_pt1 | contig 12274 bp, 18 predicted proteins | sample RifGroA2_FD_183992 | JGI IMG/M metagenome (GOLD analysis project Ga0209211, IMG submission 183992) | Groundwater microbial communities from Rifle, Colorado, USA - Groundwater A2 (SPAdes) (version 2) | ecosystem: Environmental > Aquatic > Deep subsurface > Groundwater | place: Rifle, Colorado... | reverse complement strand
ATGAGGTACATGACGCATGGAATGTTTGAAATACTAGCTTATTTTATAGCAGGTTTAGCCGGTGGAATAATTTCAGTAGCAGTAATCAACCACAAAACAACATCTGAACAGTTTAAACATGTAGTTATAGACAGCTTAGATTTAATACTTTTAGGTTTTATAGTTTTAGTGTTTGCAGCATTTGTAGAGGTTTTCATAACCCCTGTATTCTTCTAGAACCAGTTTCTTCTCTCCTCTGGAAAGTAAAATTGCAACTGCTGCTTTTTAGCTGATAACTTCTGCTCTCTTCTATCTCTTTTCCTTTCTAAATCTTCAAGTTTTGCCAGCATGGCAACAATATCTTCTCTATTCCTTCGTAATCCGCTTTCCCCCTCAACAACTATCACATTCGGGCTTTCATTTACATTCAACCCGCATTTTTTATGTTTATCTCTATCAAACAATAATGTCAGATGCTTCCCCCAGTTGCAAACCCTATAGTCATGCCTAACTCCTGGAGCACCATTAATCTCCAGATAGAACGGGCAGCTCTCACAATTAAGAGTAACAGCTTTTGATAAACCATCATATTTACTTAAATGTCCCCATCTGTCTAGATCCATAATGTAAGAGTACCAGAAAGATTATTAAACTATTCCAAACCAGCTTTAATTCTTCTTATTCCTGCAGCTACACCCTCTTCTTTTAAAATTTTAAACTTTCCCAACTCAGAGGTATTCTCAACATGAGGACCAGTACAAAATTCCTTAGAGAAATTTCCTATAGAATAAACCCTTACAGTATCTGGATATTTCTGGTCAAAAAAATGCAATGCTCCGCTTTTTTTGGCTTTTTCAAAAGGCATTTCTTCATAGCTAACTTCCACTTGATTTCTAATCTGCTCATTTACAATGTCTTCAACTCTTTTCAGCTCTTCTCCGCTCATCTTCCCATTATGTGTGAAATCAAACCTCAGCCTTTCAGGAGTTATATTTGAACCTTTCTGTTGCACATGTCCTCCCAAGACAGTTCTCAATGCTTGGTGTAATAAATGGGTCGTAGTATGCAACCTTCTTGTATCATGAGATTGGTCTGCTAATCCAGAAGCAAATCTTTTAGTGCTTGAACTTCTACTTAAATCCTGATGTTTTTTTAATTCCTCGTTAAATTCTTCTTCATTAACTTTTAATCTGTTCTCTCTAGCTAAATCAATTGTTATCTCTATAGGGAATCCAAAACTCTGGTATAAATCAAAAGCAATTTTTCCTGGAAGCTCTTTATCAACTTCCTTAATCTTTTTCTCAAAAACCTTCAACCCTTTCTCTAATGTTAATCTAAACTTGTCTTCCTCTTTATGCATCTCATCCATAATAAAGGTTTCATTAGCTTTAAGCTCAGGATATATTCTACAATAATGCTCAACAACAACTTCTGCTATGCTGGACAGAGAAGTTTCTATTCCTACTTTCTGAGCATGGATATATGCTCTTCTTATCAGTTTTCTCAATACATAACCTTGTTCAACATTGCTTGGCATTACCCTCTCTGCCATAATAAAAGTGGAAGCTCTGACATGATCGGCAATAATTCTCTCAGAACATTTATTCTCTTCTTTAGCCAGCATTCTTATCCTCTTCATTATTGGCTCAAACAAATCAGTCTCATAAACAGAATTTTTTCCTTGTAAGACTGCAATAGTTCTCTCCACCCCCATTCCTGTATCTACATTTTTTTGTTTTAACTGCTCAAAACTGCCATCCTCCCTTTTATTATACTGCATAAACACGTCATTCCATATTTCCAAAAACTTGTTGCAATTAGAAGGATCTTGCCCTCTTTTTGGTTTTTCCTCTGAATTCCAGTAGAACATTTCAGAATCTGGCCCGCAAGGTCCGGTTTTTCCTGCAGGTCCCCACCAGTTATCTTTTTTTCCTAAAAAGAAAATATGATTTTCAGGAACTCCTAACCTTCTCCATATCCTAGCAGCTTCTTCATCTTTTGGAGCATCTTCATCACCTTCAAAACATGTTACGTATATTCTTTCATTAGGTATTTTCAAAATTTCTGTTAAAAATTCAAAAGACCACTTCAAAGCATCTTCTTTAAAATAATCTCCTAAACTCCAATTACCTAACATCTGGAAAAAGGTTAAATGGCTTTCATCTCCCACTTCTGAAATGTCTGTAGTCCTTATGCATTTCTGTACATTTACTAGTCTTTTTCCTTTTGGATGAGGTTCCCCCAGTAAGAAAGGAACTAATGGATGCATTCCTGCAGTTGTAAACAAAACAGTAGGATCATTCTCCGGAATTAAAGGAGAACTCGGGATAACCTCATGCCCGTTAGACTCAAAAAAGGATAAATATCCCTTAATCAATTCTGTTGATTTCATAACTTAGAAAAACCTGCCAATCTTTAAATAGCTTGTGGAGACTCTTCAGGAGGTTTTGCTCTGACATCTGCCAGATAATACCCCACTGTTTGCTGACTGCATACAAAGAGAACCCCATCTGGACCTCTCATACCACCCGTACATCTATCAATATAGGCTTTTCCTAATTCCAACTGCATAGACCCGCCATTACACCTAGTCAATAATGTTTCTTGAAACACTCCCTTCCTTCCTAAATGTTCTCTCCCTAACTCTCTTATCCTCTCAATCATATCAGGTTCAACTTCTATCCCATTTCTACCCATTAACCTACGAAATCGATAAAGAGATTCATAGCATGCCTTACATGCCCTAAGTAACTCTGATTCAATTCTCCTCGCTTCTCTAATCTTATCACTAGGAACCCCTCCTATTTGGTGGAGCATATAAGGAGTGATACAGACTCTATTTTTCATACTAAAACTTACACAAGAAAAACTTTTAAGAGTATCTAGGAGTGGTAAGCAAACCTATTAATATTTTCTTATCTTTTCTTCAAAAATGCCTGTATACCCTAAATTTATTTCTAAAAATGAGCTAAGAAAGATAATACAGGAAAATTATGTTGGCTTTGAAAGAATCATAAAATTAGACAAGAAAGATTTCTTTGGCTCATCTCCTCCCACAATCTTCATAGGCAGCAAATTAAGATACCCTAACGTAAATGTAGGAATATTAAGTCCCCCTGAAGAGACAGAAAACGCATGGGTGCATGATGCCCAGACTTACTGGCCCCAAACAGATTTTACAATAAAGGATATAATAAGGTTAAGATCTTCTTTAATCAACTCAAGATTCACAACAGGAGTAAAATCCTTTAACTCAGATAGCAGATTCTTAAACATAGCTCAGGAAATTGGAATTGGAAGTAAACCTGTTGATGTTGAAATCTCTTTAAAGAAAAAGCCAAAACTCTCAACGAGCTTTGACAAGGTAAGACTGCCCATGGGACCTGGAGTTAGTTTAGAAAAAGTAAGAATTACAGAAAATGTCAAAGTAAACCCCAGAGTAGATAAGATAATCTCTGATACAGACATCAAAGCAAATGAAGCTGCAAACTGCTTATTTTCAAAAGGGATTGATGAGCACTCAATCTCACAGTTATTAACTATTGGAGTTCTAGGAATCAAAAAGAACAGAAAACTGGTTCCTACAAGGTGGGGAATCACCGCAACAGATGATTTATTAGGAAAAAACATAATTAAAGAAATAAAAAATTATAGTTCAATAAACGATTTCAAAATTTATGAAGGTAATTACTTTGGGAATTATTACTGCATTTTGATGTTCCCAGGAGTTTTCAATTATGAATTATTTGAAGGTTATATGCCAAGAAGCAGTTGGAATCCTCATTCGGGAGAGATAAAATGGGCAACAGATTTTGAAACCCATTTTGGAAGAAAAACTTATGCTTCTAACACCGTCGGTGGATATTATGCTGCTAGACTTCCCATTCTAGAAAAGTTGAAACAAATTAAAAGACAGTCATCTGTTTTGGTAATTAGATTTGAAACAGAAGAATACTACGCCTCACTTGGAGTCTGGGTTGTCAGATCTGCAGCAAGAAAAGCTTTAAGTAACACTCCAAAAACGTTTGATTCCCAGGAAAATTTACTGAATTATCTAAAAAAAGCAGTTTATGAAAAGTTCAAGTATAATATCTCTATAATCTTAAACAGAAGCTTAATGGTAAACAGTATTTTAAAACAGAAAAATCTATCTAGTTTCTATTAATGGGTGTACAACGTTATTATTCCAATAAGGTACGTAATTAAATTTGCACTTAAAGACATCCAAACGGATTTAGAGTAATTTGTCTCAAAAAGCCATTTTATTAGAAATAATTCAGTAACCCAAACAAGAATTTCAATTATAATAAGATTGTCCAGAACGGTGTAATAGGAGTATGTCGCAATAGGTAACGTAAAAGAGTTAATTAGCACAGAACACAAAAATAGCTTAGAAATATCTTTTTTTATAAATAAGTAATAAACAAAAAACTCAACAATTATAGTTATAATTAAATTAAAAATTAAACTCATTTTTTGTGCTTTCTTAATAATAAGATAACACCGATAACTAAGATAGCTATAACAGGAATTATGAAATATAAAGCCGTCGAATTACCCTTTCTTGGAGAACCAGACATGCTTTCATCCAGATTAAAAGCTTTTTCTTCTGAAGTTCCATCACTGTAGATATAACTTACTTTTGTTTTTTGAATGTCTAATTTGGTCCCTTCTAACAGGTTAATGTGAAGTGTTATCTCTGCTTTGGTTAAAGGATCATCTTCATCCACAACACCATAGGCTGTTAGTTGGGTGTTAGCCATAGCCAAATTGTCTTTGTTTTGGGTTATAAAGTAATAATCTAACTGGTTTTCACCGATTTCAGTTTTTTTTATTGCATAAATGCTAACTTCCCCCATCTTGCTAAATTTGAAGCATTCCCCTTGATTTATAGATGCAACACCTATAAGACTATTATAGTGCCCCCACTCATATTCTTGATAATCCTGCATATTATCTATTTTATAGCACCAATCAACACCTTTTTTTCCAGGATCTATAATATCCGCATGAACTGCTTCTGGAATAATCATACCAACGAGCAATACGAGCATAGTAAATAAAATAATCTTTTTCATAATATTGTAAATCATAATATATATTTAAACTTACCTAAGACTTCAATCTTAGTTGGAGTTAACCTCAATAATCTTCTCTTTACTCTTTAATCCAGAAACAATTCTTACTTTTTTCTTTAATAGTTTGCTTAAGAATTTAATAATCTCTTTATTTGCCCTATTATCTTCTGCTTTTTCTTTTATACTAATTCTATAAGCTTCTTTAATTTTATCATATCCTAAAACTTCATTCTTTTTGGTATTAGTCTTTACAATGATTTTAAATTTGTTAGGGATATCCATAAATCATTTAAATAGAAAACTACTTAAATAAACTTTCTAAATAGAAGATACCAAAAATAGGGGGTTTAAAGTGAATTTAAAGAGATTAGGTAAATACAGCGACTGGGCCCCTCTATTGTTAAGACTCGCCTTAGGAGCAGTTTTCATAGTGCATGGTTCACAGAAACTGTTCGGAGGAATTGCAGGAACAACAGCCTTTTTTGGCAGTGCAGGAATACCACTTGCAGCATTATTTGCATGGGTGGTAGCTTTGGTAGAATTCCTTGGAGGTATTACCTTAGTGCTAGGAGTCTTAACAAGATATGCTAGTCTGCTATTGGCAATTAACATGCTTGTAGCATTGCTAGTGGTGCATTTAAAGAATGGATTCTCTGTCAGCAACGGTGGATTTGAGTTCGTTCTAGTACTGCTGGCAGGAACTTTGGCATTATTAATCAGAGGTCCAGGGAAGATAGCTATACAGAAAGAGTGAATCTAATTCACAAACTTTCTTTTTTATTTTTCATATCAAAAACAAGCTAATCCATACTCAATGGAAATATAAATTCCTAAAATGACAAAGATAAATAAAACTGCCAAGGCTAATGCAATAGCTAAAAATTTCTGTATAGTTGTTTCATTAAATTTTTTTCTCCAAAAGAAAAAATAACTTCCCAAACTAACCACTAAAGGAATAACTATTGAAACACTCACAATAGGCCAATTTGAGTCACATATTGTCATTTTATCTCAAAACTAATAATACTAATCTCTATTTAAATTAATCTTTCACTTCAATCTTATCTGAACCAATAAAAACTATTTAAAGCAGTAAAGTATTACAAAAAATATGTCTAAATCAGAGAAATACATCCTTGTAAGCTTGGAAGATGAAAGATCAAAGAAGATAGCAGAGTCTATTTCAAACAAAACAGCAAGGAAAGTTTTAGATTACTTAAGCACAAAAGAGGAAGCAGGGACAGAAGAAATCTCTAAGAAACTAAACTTACCAATCTCAACTATAGATTATAATCTTAAAAACTTAAAAAAAGCAGGCCTAGTAGAAACAAAACATTTTGAGTGGAGTCAAAAAGGGAAAAGAATCGTTCTTTATAGTGTGGCAAAAAAACTTATAGTAATAGCTCCAAAACTTTCAAATTTAAAAAAAGAGTTAAAGAATATAATCCCTTTAGTAGGGATAGCTGCAGTAATCTCTATAATAATTCAATACTTTTCAAGTATAACCCGGCAGCCTATGCTCCAGGCAGCAAAGTCAGAAGCAGGGCTTGTATCAGAAGACTTAGCTCTTAATGCAGCACAATTTGTTCCTACAGCAGTTCAACAAACAAGCCCCTCATATGGTTTATGGTTCTTTTTTGGAGCTTTATTCATAATTGTAGTTTACCTTTTAATAAAAGTAATCAGGCAAAAAGAATAGCTTATTTTTTGTATTTATCCCAAATAGAATAAAAATACATCCTAAATGATTCAACAAGTTGCCTTGAATGTATCAAGAAAGCGATTATTTCTTCTTCTGCAGAAATGAAGATTATATAATCTTGGAATATAGAAATGTTTGTTGGAACTGGGAAATTAACAAATAATAAAGATTCAACATTTCTCCCTCTGAATTTATCTTTAATGTCCAAAGGGACAATCCCTTTAGTGATAAACCCCTTCTTTTTTCTAACCGTCTCAAAATACTGGTAAAAATTATAAACCTCATCAAACTTATCCGGGTCTTTCGGATAGAAAGAAAAAAACAAGTATTCATCTCCTTTTTTGCCATTCTTAATCTGCTCATAATACATATTCTTTAATCCTCTTACCCCCTCAAAGATCTCTGCTTCTTGCTTTTCTCTTCCCTGCTGTTTTGCAAGCAATTGCGGAAGTATCTTTTCAAACCTCTCTTTCTTCTCTTCTATGAATCTAATAATATTTCTCGGGTCAGTAGCCTGATAGTGTTTTATCTTCCCTTTCTTAACAAAAGAGATAAATCCCCTTCCCACTAACTTATGTAGTGTCATATGCACGACTGAGTTTTGCAACCCAGTCTTTTCTAAAATAGGACCAGCAGTAGAACTCCCTAATTCCAGTAAAACTAAGTATATCTTTATTTCTGCATTAGTTAATCCTAAATCTTCCAAGATAACGGTGTCCATAAGAATCTGTTTTTTTCAGATATATAATCCTTTCTACTATACTCCATTCTTGGAGAATAAATCCTTAAATAGCTATAATAACCTCTGTATAGTAATAACAATGAGGGGTAAAAATGAAACAAATAACAAAAAACACAATCAAGGCTTTAGCTGTATGTCAATTATTAGGAGCATCAGAGGCTAAAGCTTTGCCATTACCACAAGTATCAGGTAAATTAACAGAATTTGCTGGAAACGAAAAAGTACCAGCTTCAAGACAAGAAATATTTGTAAATAGAATGCCTATCAATTCAGATGTTTACATTCTTAGGGAAACCAGTGGAGGTAACAACTTCTACATGCTGAGAGCGCAAACCATTCCCCTTGAATACAGGTCAATGGGATTAGGAGTAGCTGCACAATCTGTAGAAGGCAGTAATTTCAAAAGACATCGTGAACTAGGAATTGTTGGAAGAGTGAAAGGGGTACATGGAACAGCAAACATTAGGTACTTCCCAGAAACAAATACAGCAGACACATATTCTTCAGCAAGGGTAAGAAAGTTTGCTGCAGATTTGCTTGGATCCTACAACACAAAAACAGGAAGCATTACGTTAAGACCGGGAATTGATGTGAAAGTAAGAGATAACACAAAAATAGGTATAGAGCTAAATGCTTCTGGAAGGAAACCAAGTAAAATTGAAAGAAGGTATACAGGTGCTAGAATCTCATTAGTGTTCTAGCCCCATCTTTCAAACTTAATATTTTCTTTATCAATACCTATAGAGGCTAAAATTTTTCTCATAGAGTCCACCATTTCATTAGGACCGCATAAATAGAACAATGCGTCCTTATTATCAACACTCTGCTCTATCAACCCCTTATCTATCCTTCCTGTATGGCCTTTCCATTTAGTCTTAGAAGTTTTAGGTCTTGTTATAGTAGTTATATTCTTAACCTTCCATTCATTCATCTCTTCCTTGTAAATAATATCCTCTGGTTTCTTGTAGCAGCCAATTAGTGTTATATCAGTATCCCATTTATTGTCTGCAACAGTTTTTATTATGCTTCTAAATGGAGCAATTCCTGTCCCACCATAAATCAGCACTAATTTATTTCCAATATCTTTCCTGTAATTAAAATGGCCAAAAGGACCATTAATAATCAGTATATCCCCAACTTTAGCTTTATCAAGTAAAGGAGAAAATTTTCCATTAGAATAAATCTTGACTGTAATTTCTAAAAACTCTTTATCTTCAGAAGAAGACGATATTGAATAAGCTTTTGCAATTTTAGGGTTACTTTCTAAAGCAACCATAATAAACTGACCCGGTAGAAAAGGCATACCCTCTCCATTATTAAATTTTAATCTAAACGTCTTTACATCACTTGTTTCTTTAATAATTTCAGTTATTGTAACATTTAGCTTAACCATAAAATGAAAGAAAAATGAAAGTTTTTAAGGGTTATTATTTCCAAACCAGCAGACTAAGAAATCTTTAAAAGACTAAGTTTATTTCCAATATTATGGGGAAAATAGTTGTTATAGGTGGTGGAGAAATAGAAAGGAGTAGGGAATTTAGACCAACAAGCGTCCTTTACGAAAAGACTTAGATTTTACTTCCCAGCAAATACCGCTTTCTTAATTCCCCAAAGTATGATCACCAAGCCAAAAACAACACTAAAATTAAGCATTCCGATAATAAGAAAGATTCCTAGCAAAATCAAAACTATTCCCATTAATATATCTTCAAATATCCGACTCATCAGAATCTCCACTCATCAGTATCAATATTATCAAAATAACTAAAATAATCATCCCTCCCACGCTTTTCTTTCTCAGACTCCATCCATTGTATGCTGTCTTCATCATTAGGTATAGAATGTCTCATTTTATTATTAAACTGGTCTTTTCTTCCTGAGATTTATCCTCTAGCCTCTCTTTAACCCATTCTTCTATTTTTTTCATCACTTTCTAATTCTTCTACTGATTCAGCAAACTCATTAGAAGTTACATCTAAAAACTGGAATAAAACCTTATCTAATGGGCAGTTATAATGATACTCCCCTAATGTCCCGGCATTATAGGTTTTGTATTTATCCAATGTCCTTGGCAGCATTACAATCCCAGCCATCATATCATAAGGACTTCTCGGAAATTGTTTAGTCAAATCCATTTTTCATCACATAATAATTATCAGCGCATAGATTAATAAAACTTTGCTTAAACTTTCAATTTGTACCCTTTCTTAAATAAATATAAAGAATAAAAGAATGCTATCATAGATAAAACAAATACAACAATAACACTATAAATAACATTAAGGTCGCTTTCTCCAAGAATACTGTATCTAAACCCATCTATCATATAAAATAAAGGATTAATTAAGCTCAGTTTCTGAAAAAGTTCAGGTAATAGCTTAACAGAATGGAAAACACCTCCAAAAAACAATAAGGGAGTAATAAAAAATGTATTCAAAATAGCTAAATTATCAAATCTCTCAGCCCATAAAGCTACAATAAGTCCAATAGAAGAAAAAAACAAAGATACAAATAGAATGAAATAAAGATAAAGAAGAATTGAATGAATGCTTAGTTTAATAAAAAATAAAAACACTACAAAAATCAAGTTAGCAATTACAAAGGATCTTAAAACACTTCCAAAAGTAAATCCTAATACTAATTCTAAGTAGGACATTGGTGCAATTAATAACTCTTGTATGTAATTAATGAATTTTCCAAGAAATAAAGAGCTGGAGCTTTCTTCATAAGCAGTCATTATCACATTCATTATAATCAAGCCCGGAGCTAAAAAAGCTAAATATGTCACATCACCGACATCAAAATTCTTTCCAAGAGATAATCCAAAGATTAAAATATAAAGTAATGAAGAGACTATTGGGGGCCATATAACTTGGTTAATTATCTTAATAGTTCTCAAGTTTTCTCTTTGTATTATAGTATATAATCCAACCCAGTTCATTTTTTAGTCAACCTCAAAAATATATCCTGTAAGGAGTCTTTAACGCTTTTTATATCTAAAATATTTATTTTCTGTTTTTGTAAATGAGCAAATACTTTCTTTAACTGCTCTCTCCCTCTGTTCCAGACAATTATTTTCTTGCCATGAAATTCCACATGGTTCAATTTAATTTCATCAGAAGCTTTATCAGTAACAATTTCTGTATGGCCTGTATCTAAGTTATTAACTAAATTTTTAGTTTTATCATTTGCTATTATTTTTCCTTCATTAATAATACATGTAGTGTTGCATAATTTTTCAACTTCATCTATATAATGAGAAGTCAGCAGTATAGTTGTTCCTTGTTTGTTTATTTTCTCTAAGTACCTATGCAAATCCATTCTCAGTTCTACATCAACCCCGGCAGTAGGCTCATCTAATATCAGCACTTTTGGATCATGAATCAAGGCTCTTGCTAATGTTAATCTTCTTTTCATACCTCCGCTTAATTTCCTAAAGTCTACTTCCTGCTTGGCATTTAAATTAAATTGCTTCAATAACTCCTCAGCTCTTGCCTCGCAATATTTTTTCCTTATCCCATAATAACCTGCCTGATAGATTAAAACGTCTTTTATATTAAGATATGGATCAAAATTATATTCTTGAGGTGCTACGCCTATTAGTTTCCTGGCTTCCTTATAATCTTTAATTACATCTTTGCCAAAAACACTTATATTTCCTAATGAAAAATTAGCTAGTCCAATAATACAATTAATCGTAGTAGTTTTTCCAGCTCCATTAGGCCCTAAAAAACCAAAGAAATCTCCAGCTTCAATATCAAAGCTTATACCTCTTAATGCAGTTACATTAGGATAAGATTTATGTAAGTTCTTAATTGAAATAGCATTCATTATCATTTGGTTTTCTGAAGCATTTAAAAACCTTTTTAAAGATAATTCATACACTTATTCTTAATGGGCTCGTAACTCAGCTTGGATAGAGTGCTAGCCTTCTAAGCTAGAAGTCGTGGGTTCAAATCCCATCGGGCCCGCATTTTATTATTCTTTAATATATATTTTCCACTCACTAGTCCATCGGACAATCTCTCGGGTGAGGTTTATAAATAATAAATAACCGATAAATTAATGAACAAATATACAAATAAACAATACAATCAGGCAATAAGTTTAAAAAAACAAGGTCTTGGAAGTTTGAGGATTTCTAAAATTTTGAAGATAAAAAACAGAAATGTAGTTGAGGGTTGGATAAATAAAGGGAGAAAACCTCGTAAGAGTTCACATAATCTACAAACTATCAAAAAGATAAGAAAAATCAAGAAAGATTCTCCAGAAATTTCATACTTGGTAGGTTTATTAAATGGGGATGGGCATCTTCAAATAGAAAGAAACAGGGACGGAAAAATTACAAATGGGCTGATTTCTTTTTATTCAAAAAATATCAGAGAGATAAATATTATTATTAAGAAATTCAAGAAATTATTTGGTATAAAAGGTACGATATATAAGGATGAAAGAGGAGGAAATGTAAGATACAAGTTATTTTTCCATAGTTATTATCTAGCAGAATTCTTAGAATCAATGGGGGTAGTGAGGGGGAATAAATGCATTCAGAAACATTTAGTTCCATCGTGGATTATGAAAGGTAAAAAAGAAGTCAAGGCTGCATTTTTAAGGGGAATATATTCAGCAGAAGGTTCAATAACAAAGTTTAGACAGAAAAACTCTTTTAGATACAGGGGAGAATTAGTATGCTCAAAAATAGAGAATTTGCGGAAAAACTGTATAGACTATATGGTGGAAATAAAGAGTCTTGTGGAGGGGTTTGATATAAAA
>Ga0209211_10010231_pt1 | contig 12275 bp, 11 predicted proteins | sample RifGroA2_FD_183992 | JGI IMG/M metagenome (GOLD analysis project Ga0209211, IMG submission 183992) | Groundwater microbial communities from Rifle, Colorado, USA - Groundwater A2 (SPAdes) (version 2) | ecosystem: Environmental > Aquatic > Deep subsurface > Groundwater | place: Rifle, Colorado... | reverse complement strand
TGCCTCCCATCGAAATTGTATAATTTGATAAATTGTCGCTTTGAGTTATAAAGTTTTTATTTTTAATTACATACGAATTTTTATTCTCATAAAATAATTTAATATAATTACCTCCATTTAATAATAATTGTAATCCTGTTTTATTATTAATAGTTATGTATGAAGTATCTTTTTTATAAAGTTTAAAATCTTCGTCAACTCCAATTGGGAGCGATAAAATATATTTATAATCTGCTTTTGCTTTAATATCTTGAGTAAGTGTATTTGTTTTATGCCATTCTAATGCAATTTTTTCTCCATGATTGAAAGAATTAATTAAGTACAAGCTTAACTCGCCGGTAATAAGTAACTTTCCAGAAGTTTTATCGTTTGGGAGTATTCCTAAAATTCCATTAAACTGATTTGCTTTTTTGGAATTTAAAAAAAGATTTACATCAGCATAATTCTCTCTGAATGATATTTCTGCTATTTTAAGGCTATTTAAAAAAATAAGTTTTCGAATCTTATAATCAATAGAACTAATTATTTCTTCATTATAAATTTTCCCTTTTTTTAAACCAAGATAACTTTGTAAATATTTTTTAGAAGTTTTCGTGTTTCCAATTATATTAATACTGTCGAGTTTAATTAGTTGTTGTTTATTTATATACAAATCGGCATTAAACTTATTATTATTGATTTTAAGATTTTTTAGAGTAACATTTGCAAATGGATAACCATTATTTTCATAATATGTTATAATCTTTTTTAATGCTTTTAAATATTTTTTATAATATATTGTTTTGTTATCAAAATAGGAATTTTTTATTCCAATTTTTTGAAAATCAAAATAATACAAAGTGTCAACAGTTATAAAACCCCATTTATAAAGAGAATTTTTGCTTATATAAATATTATAATTTGGTATTGAAAAATTAAAACTATCAATTTTTGCAGTTAAATATCCTTTTGAATTTAAATATTCGATATAATTATTTGTAATATCTGTAAATGCTGATGAGTCTGAAATATTTTTTTTTAAAATTAATTTGTTCTTTTTCAAAGAATCATTTTCATATATATTCAATTTATATTTATTCTGAGAAAACAAATTCAATGAATTAAAAATGAATAATATATAAATAATAATTTTCAAATTTCTATTAAAACCTAAGTCGTGTAAAACGGTAAATATCTCAAATAATTGCAAAAAAAAAGCTGGATAAACCAGCTTTTTAAATATTTTATTTAAATATTATGACATGTGTTTTAAATTAACACCAAATAAAATAATAAATAAAATTGTAAATACAGCACTAACGCCTAATCCAAGAATAGCCATTGTACTAAATCCGTAAAATACCAAAGGAATAATTAACATTACAATTTGAGCTGCTGTGTATGCCCAAAAACCAGTTTTTTTAGTTTTCCACATCATAATAACGCCAAGTAAAGCAACAATTGCTAAAACTGCATTAATAATAGAAACTGTGGCACCATTTTCTGCAACTTTAGCCATGTACTCACCCATTCCGCCTAAAGCATCATTCATAGCACTGCCTAAATTTTCCATACCTTCCATGCCTTCCATACCTTCCATACCTTCCATGCTTGAAGCATCAACATTTTCCATTGCATCACTTAAACCTTCAGATAAACCTGACGTAAGTGCATTAGCTGCTTTATAAGCAAAAAATGCCATAATGTTAGCAATAATTGACCATCCTGTGCCAATAAATCCTAAAATACATAGTACTGTTAAAAATACTGGTCTCTTTTTAGTAGCTTGTTCTTCCATAGTTGTTTTAATTTAGTTAAAAATAGTTAAATTCTAAAAACGAATGTATGACAAGATTTTTAATTTTCAAAATAAAAATAATCAAATTTTACTAATGCTCTATTTTTCAGCTCAATAAAAATCATAAATCTTTCACAATTTTATAATTATATTTGCAATAAATTTTAAATTTATATAAAATGAAAAGAGATTTAGATATATTTAATCTGATTGAAGCTGAAAATGAACGACAACATCATGGAATTGAATTAATTGCATCCGAAAACTTTGTTAGCAAACAAGTTATGGAAGCTATGGGCTCTTGTTTAACAAACAAATATGCAGAGGGTTATCCTGGTAAAAGATATTATGGAGGATGCCAAGTTGTTGACCAAGTAGAGCAATTAGCAATTGACAGATTAAAACAATTATTCGGAGCAGAATATGCTAATGTTCAGCCTCATTCTGGAGCACAAGCAAATGCATCTGTATTTTTTGCATGTTTGAAACCAGGTGATATATTTATGGGACTAGACTTATGCCATGGAGGTCATCTTTCGCATGGTTCGCCTGTTAATTTATCAGGAATTAATTATCATCCAATTGCTTATCATGTTGACAAAGAGTCTGGAAGAATAGATTATGATGAGATGGAAAGATTAGCTTTTGAACATAAACCTAAAATGATTATAGCAGGAGCATCGGCACATTCAAGAGATTGGGATTTTAAAAGGATGAGAGAAATAGCCGATAAAATTGGAGCATTATTAATGGCTGATATTGCACATCCGGCAGGATTAATAGCTAAAGGATTATTAAATAATCCATTGCCTCATTGCCACATTGTTACATCAACAACTCATAAGACATTGCGTGGACCAAGAGGAGGAATTATAATGATGGGAAAAGATTTTGAAAATCCATGGGGACAAACTACTCCAAAGGGTGAAATTAAAATGATGTCGCAAGTACTTGATTTTGCAGTTTTCCCTGGTCAACAAGGAGGACCACTTCAACATATTATTGCAGCAAAAGCAGTTTCGTTTAGTGAGGCACTTTCTGACGACTTTAATAATTATGCAATTCAAGTCCAAAAAAATGCTAAAGTTATGTCAGATGCATTTATGGCATTTGGTTATAAAATTATTTCTGGGGGAACTGATAATCATTCTATGTTAATTGATTTAAGAACTAAATTTCCGAATATTACCGGTAAACAAGTTGAAAATGCTTTAGTAATTGCTGATATTACAATTAATAAAAACATGGTTCCGTTTGACTCTCGTACACCATTTACAACTTCTGGATTAAGAATTGGCACACCTGCAATAACAACCAGAGGTATGAACGAAGAACACATGCCATTAATTGTAGAAATGATTGACGAAGTTATTTCAAATATTGATAATGAATCAAGATTATCTGTTGTTAAAACTAAAGTAAATAAATTAATGGCTGACTTTCCAATTTTTGCATGGTAGGGAGGAAGAAGTTAGAAGTTAGAGGTTTGAGGTTCATGGTTAAATGGTTATATTGATATATTGTTGCTACGCAGCTAAATCATTAATCTCAAAATAATAAATTCCTAAATCCTAAATGAAAAAATCCTAAATAATTTTGGAATGGTACATATATATATTAGTAATAATTGTTGGCTTTTTTGTTGGCTTTATTAATACTCTAGCAGGTGGCGGTTCAATTTTATCCTTACCATTATTAATTTTTTTAGGTCTTCCTGCTAATGTAGCAAATGGAACAAATCGAATAGGTGTTTTATTTCAAAGTATCACTGCTGCCGGAAGTTTTAATAAATTTAAAGTAGTTAGTTTTAAGCAATCAGTTTTGTTTGCAATTCCATCTGTAATTGGGGCAATTATCGGTGCTTTTTTTGCAGTAAATATTGACAAGTCAATGCTTGAAAAAGCAATTGGAGTAATTTTAGTATTTATGTTTTTTGTTATTTTATATAAGCCTGAAAAATGGTTATATGGAATAGAAAATTTAAAATCTACTCCTAGCATTTTGCAAATAATTATCTTTTTCTTTATAGGTATTTATGGTGGTTTTATTCAGCTGGGTGTTGGGTATTTTTATATTGCCGCATTAGTGCTTTCGGCTGGTATAAATATTATTAAAGCTAATGCAATAAAGGTATTTATAATTGGATTATTCACTTTAACGGCAATTCCTATTTTTATTTTTAATAATCAAGTAAATTTTGAATTAGGATTTTTATTAGCTATTGGGAATATTATTGGAGCTTATTTTGCAACAAAGGCTTCGATTAAGTGGGGAGCAAAGTTTGTACAATTGATATTGTTGATAACAATAATTATTTCGGCAATTAAGCTTTTAATTGGAATTTAGATTATTGAAGGATAAAGTGGTAAGTAATTGTTCCTTTTTGTTCTTCGGGGGCATCGGGTTTTTCGGTAAATTTCGCTTCTAATGCTGCTTTTTTTGCTGCAACCCATAATGTTTTATCAGATGTTGTGGTTCCTTTTACTCCTGAGATAGCTTTTATTACATTACCATATTTATCAACTGTTACATCAACAACAACTTTCCCTTCTTCCTGACTGTTATAGGTAGGTTTAGGCAATGCCCTTGTTTTTCTTCCGGTTAAGCTGAAAGAAATTCCATTATTACCATTACTTGGACCCCCTTCATAATTTTTTGAATTTTTTGAGCCATTCATATCTCCTTGATTTCCTGTTCCGGTTTTATTTCCATCGCTGTTACTATTATTATTAGTACTGTTATTTCCAGGAAATAAAGCCTTTTTATTTACTTCTTGTTGTTTTTCAACCTGTTCGGTATTTTCGTTTTCTGTTTCTGTATTTTTCTTTTTGTCAGTATTTGTTGATTTTATATTTGCAGACTCTTCAAAATTTTGAGTAAGTACTTTTTCATCATTGTTAGCAGATGTTTCATCAATTTTCTTATTTTCTTGTAAACTTTCTGATTCGCTACTATTCATGTTTTCAGTTTCAATTAAACCTGAACCTGAATCATCGGTACCAAAATTGATTAAAATTCCTTCTTCAGCCGGTAATGGAAACGGAACCTTAAAACCCATAAATACAAGCAATAGAACTAATATTAAATGAAATATTATTGTTCCAAAAATACCTGATTTATTGTTTTTTATATACTTATTCATTAGTCTGCACTTGTAGCTAATATTAATTTGTATTTATTATTTTTTGCTATATTCATTACTTTTACTACTTCTTCTATTGCAACAGATTTTTCGGCATGTAATGAAATTGTTGGGGCTTCGTTTTCATCAATTACAATGCCAACTTTTTCTTTTAAATAACTTTCTAAATTTTCTAATACAACCGGCTGAGTTTCAACAAAAAATTGTAAATCAGAATTAATTGAAACGGTAGTAATTGGTTTATTAGACTGAACTTGATTATTGCTTTTAGGCAATAGTAATTTTAACGCATTTGGAGAAATAAGTGTTGAGGTCATCATAAAGAAAATAAGCAAAAGAAATACAAGGTCAGACATAGTAGCTGAACTAAATTCTAAACTTATTTTATTTTTACTTCTTATTGCCATAAACTTTTATTTAACAGGTTCGTTTAGTAAATCCATAAATTCTGTTGTACGTAATTCCAATGTGTTTACAACATTATTAACTCTTACAACCAAATAATTATAAGTAAGATAAGCCATAATTCCAACTATTAGTCCTGCAACAGTTGTAACCATAGCCTCATAAATACCGCTAGAAAGTAGTGTGATATCAATGTTGCTACCTGCATTTGCCATATTAAAAAAAGCTTTAATCATGCCTGTTACAGTTCCAAGAAAACCTAACATTGGTGCAGCTCCGGCAGTAGTGGCTAAAAATGCAAACCATTTTTCTAATTTTGAAACTTCCATTTTTCCAACATTTTCGATTGCAGCATTTATATCATTTAAAGGTCTTCCTAATCTGCTGATTCCTTTTTCAATCATTCTTGCAAGGGGAGAATCTGTAGCTTTACAAAGTGATATTGCAGAATCTAATTTATTTGACAAAATACTTTCTTTAATGGAATTCATAAAAATAGTATCATTTTTTGAAGCTTTTTTTATAGCAATAAGTCTGTCAACAAAAATATAAACTGCAACTACTGATAAAATTGCAATAGGAATCATTATAAGTCCTCCTTTTAATGATAATTCCCATAACGATAACTGCATTTGATTTGCTTGTTCAACAGGTGCTGAAACGGTTGTGCTGCCTACAACATTGATTTGTAATAAAAAATTGAGTAACATACTTTAAGATATTAATTAATTCTTTCGCGAAGATACAGTGTGTCATTAGTTCAAATTTTACAAACTTGATTTATTTGTTAACAAGCTGTTGTTAATGAAAGTTCTATATGAGAACGAATATTTATTATTATTATTACATTTCATTTGTGAGCGAGTATTTTGAATAAAAAAAAGGATAACTTTATTGAGTTATCCTTTTAATAATAATTTTGAAATTACTTAGGGTAATGGAAAAGTTTCGGTATATGTGTAAGTTTGCCCTAAAACAACAAGGTCGGTAGATAATGTGCCAACACCATCGCAATCGCCATTTCCGAAATCAAGAGTAACAATTGGTAAATCAGGAATAGTAAGTTTTGCTGTACCTTTAACAAGTTCGGCACACGAAACTTTAAAATCTAATGAAGTTAAAATATCAAGTTTATATGTTTTGCCATCAAGATTAACAAATGTATTTGAACCAGTTACGCTATAAACATCGTCATTAACATTTAGTGGAGTTGATTCACCTTGTGTCCAAGAAAATGTTTTTGTCGAATTATTTGAAATAGTTCCAGAAGGAACTGTAAGAACCATATTTGTAACTGTGTATGTAAATGTTAGTGAACCGGTAGAACCAGAATCATTTGTTAATTTAAACGTTCCTGAAATTGCAACAGTATCAACTTTATAGTTTTCAAGACTAATGTCAATTGTTGCTCCCATATTTCTGATTTTATCAGATAAAGTTGCAATAATTTTCCCGCTTCTTGCTTTACCATCGGTACCTGTGCATGGAGTTGTGCCAAAATCAATTGTTAATATTTTAGGATAAGTTGGATTTAATGCTCCGGGTACAAGTGTAACTGTTGCACAAACTAAGGTTCCTTTATTGCTTGATTCAGATTCGCCAGAAAAAACATTTGAATAGACATCGTTTGAATAAGCTTCGGTTTCCATTGCATCAGCAGACGCATTTTTTTGAGTTGTTAAGTCCTGAGTTGGCTTTACAGGTTCTGGTTCAGGTTCTTCTTCTGTCTTTTTTTTACACGAATTGAATAAAAATCCAATAATCAGGATTGTTGTTAAAAGAGTTACAATTTTTTTCATACAATTAATTTTAAGTTTTTAAATAATAATATATAATAACAAATATAAAAAATATATTTTAAAACATATCAATTTATTTTTTTTGTAGTTTGGTTTTTTCCAAAAAGGTAAAATTCAGCACAAAAAAAGGGTAACCATTTTTTGATTACCCTATATAATAAAAAATATCTAATTACTACTTTTTAGCTTCCCAAGTAGCTGTGTAATTTCTTGAAATAGATTTAACTACATGATTTGTTTTAACACCAGTTGTAATGCTATCTTGATTAGTTGGATTATTATATGTAAAAATTCCTCCTACTGTAAAGTTTTCAGTTTTATCATCTGATTCTTCTGTAATATCTTCAAGAATAACTTCTTTATTAGATAATCTTTTAAGTTTACCATTCATTACATTACCTGCAACAATCATAATTTTTTTGTCTTTTGCATCTTCCCAATACCAATCTCCTTCATCAATCCAAGTACGAACATCTGCCGGAGAGTATGTTGTATCTATTGTAGTGTACGGATAATCTATTCCTCCTACATTTTGTTTTCCTGAATAATGAAAAGAGGTTATTGTTTCAGCAATAGTTGCTTTGTATGTATGGTCTTCGCTTATTTCTAATTCTACTGAATATGTTTTTTTATTAATTATGTTTGTACTCACAACAACAACTGCTGTAGTTGTATTATAAGAGTATTTTCCTGTTTGAGCATTTAATGATGGCTCGGTAGTTAAAGTAGTTGTTGTTATCGTTTTTGTTTCATCATTTGTAAAAACAGTTCCATCAAAAGTCATTGATTCTGATTTAGATTCGGCTTCTGTAGTTTTTTCTGAATTTTTATTATTATAGTCTGTTTCAGTTGTATTAGTAGTTATTACTTCGGAACTACTTTTTAGAGTCCATGTTCCAATTATTCTTTTATCTCTGCTTCTTAATGATAAAAATGGGTCTTCTTCGCCTTTACGGCAACCTGTGTAAGTTAAAGATAACACTATACTTAACAATGCTATTATTCCAAATAGTTTTTTCATAATTTATTAATTTATTTAATTTATTGATTGCAAAAATATTGAAAAAATAATAATAATGACAAATAATTTTTTACTCCGAACTGTTAACATTAAATCCAAGCTTCTGAATGTCTTCCCAATATCCTGTATAAGACTTGCTTACAACATCCGGGTTTTCTATTAAAATTCTATATAAAACTGCAATTGGAGTTAAAGCAAGTACCATTCTATGGTCATTATATGTCTTAAAACATAATGTAGTGGTTGGATTTTTCGAGAAATTACTATTTCCAAATCGTGAAATTGTATCGTGAGTAATTGCAAGATTATTTCCAGTTTTTAACAGTTCATTTTTTAAAGCTACTATTCTGTTAGTTTCTTTTATTAATAATGTGTCTAAACCACATAACGAAAATGGAATATTTAACATTGATAGAGTTACAGCCAGTGTTTGAGCCAAATCTGGAATATCAGTAAAATCGTATTCAAAAATTTTAATCTTAGGGTTTGAAATTTTTCGGATTCTTGCACCTCCCTGAATGAATGTTGTTTTTATGCCTAATTTTTCAAACAACTTTGCAATTATTGAATCTCCTTGAATACTGTTTTTTTTAAGCCCATAAAGTTTAATATCAGCCCAATCTGCCAGAGTTGCCATTTCGTACCAATACGATGCCGAACTCCAATCTGCTTCAACAGTAAAATCTTTAACTCTATAACTTTGTTTTTCAATAATTATATGATTTTGTTCCCATCTCGATTTAATGCCAAACTTTTTCATTAAATTAAGAGTCATGTCGATATAAGGTTTTGAAACAATCCTGCTTTTTAATTTAATGTTTAATCCTTTTGGTAATGTTGGTGCAATTAATAATAATGAACTAATAAATTGACTACTAATACTTCCGGATATTTCAATATTACCACCTTCTAATTTTGTTCCATGAATTTTAATCGGTGGAAATCCTTCTTTTTCAAGATATTCTATTTTAACTCCTAATTCTTTTATTGCATTTACCAATATTCCGATTGGTCGATTTTTCATTCTTTCCGAACCTGTAATTATCCACTCACCAGGCTTATTTGCAAGATATGATGTAAGAAAACGCATTGTTGTTCCTGCGTTTCCAACATCAAAAATATTAGAATCTGATTTAAGAATGTCTAATAAATTTTTAGTATCGTCGCTATATGATAAATTGTAAATTTCAAAGTTTCTTTTTGCTAAAGCTCTTATAATTAACAATCTATTACTAATACTTTTAGATGAAGGCAGAACTAATTCACCCTTAATAATTTTATTTTCCTTATTAATATCGTACATCATAAAATTTTAAAAGTTTTAAAGCTTTATACACAGACAAATGTATAAATTTTATTTATTTGCATTAAAAATAATGAAATGTTTTTATTTGAAAATACAGAGATTGCGTTTAAATATAAATCTTCTAATGATTTATCTAGGTCATATTTTATATTTAAATATTTATTAAGTGGATATATTAGCATAGTTGGAAGAAAAATTATTAAATTTTTTTTATTACTTAATGTTCCAATAAAATGGTTTATTAAACCGCTTATTTTCAGGCAATTTTGCGGAGGTGAATCAATATCTGAATGTGAATTTATTGTTAAAAAATTAGCCGAATATAATGTTAAGTCAATTTTAGATTATTCAATTGAGGCAAAGAGTAAAATTTCCGAAATTGATGAAACGTTTAAGGAAACGCTTAAAACAATTGAACTTAGCTCAAAAAATGAAAATATTTCTTTTGCAGTTTTCAAACCAAGTGCTTTTGCTTCAATAGAATGTTTAGAAGCAATATCCGATGGCAAAATTAGTACTGAAATAAATCAACAATTCCAAAATTTTGTAAATAAGGTTGAGCAACTTTGCAATACTGCTTGTCAATTGAATGTCAGGCTATTAATTGATGCTGAAGATTTCTCGTTTCAATCTGCTGTTGATAGTGTAGTTTTAGAAATGATGAAAAAGTATAATAAAGAAAAAGTTGTAGTTTTCAACACATTACAAATGTATCGACATGATAGATTGGAATATCTTAATAAATTAATAGAAAAAGCAATTACTGATAAATTTCATTTAGGAATTAAACTAGTTAGAGGTGCGTACATGGAAAGAGAGCGTGAAAGAGCAAATAAATATTGCTATCCCTCTCCAATATGTTCTTCAAAAAATGAAACTGATATTTCATTTAATAATGCAGTTGAAATTTGCGTTAAAAATTTGAATATAATTAATTTATTTTGTGGAACTCACAACGAAGAAAGTTGTATGAAATTAGTTAATTTAATGGCTGATAATAATATCGCTCCAAATAATAATAAGATATTTTTTTCACAATTATATGGAATGAGCGATAATATAAGTTTTAATTTAGCATCACAAGGTTATAATGTTGCAAAATACATTCCTTATGGTCCAGTAAATGAAGTAATTCCTTATTTGTTGAGAAGAGCCGAAGAAAATACTTCAATAAAAGGACAACAAGGAAGAGAGTTACAACTAGTTACAAAAGAAATTAAGAGGAGGAAGGCTCATAAAATCATTTAAAAATATTTTAAAAACAAAAAATAATTAAATTTGTAGAAATACAAATATTTTATGAGCAATATAAAACTCTTTGAAAGTAAGCAAATTCGTTCGGTATGGAATGAAAAAGAGAACAAATGGTATTATGTTGTTTCAGTTTTAACAGACAGTAAAGACCCAAAACAATATATTAAGAGAATGAGATTACGAGATTTAGAACTATCTAAAGGGTGGGTACAAATTGTACCTACCCTTTTGGTAGAAACTTTGGGTGGCAAACAAAAGATGAGTTGTGCAAACTCTAAAGGACTTTTACGCATAATTCAGTCAATCCCTTCACCTAAAGCAGAGCCATTCAAACTAATGCAATTTTAAACCTTATCAAAACGAATTATATTTAATGATAAAAAAAATCAAAATATTATATATTTTTTTCTTATCATTAATATACATAATATATTCTTCTGAAACATTTTGTCAATCAGATATTAAATTTTCACGTTTATCCCTCGAACAGGGTTTATCTCAAAATTGCGGCAGATGTATTTTACAAGATAAAGAAGGTTTTTTATGGATTGGAACTGAAGACGGTCTCAATAAATATAATGGTTATGAGTTTCGGGTTTATCAAAAAATATCACGTGATAATGAAAGTATTTGTAATAATTTCATTAATGCAATATTTGAAGATAAAGAAGGCACAATTTGGATTGGAACTAACGAAGGATTAGCTCAATATAATAAATTAAATGATAAATTTACTATTTACAAGAATGACCCGAACAATCCTGAAAGTATTTCAAACAATGCAATAAATTCAATTATTGAAGATAAAACCGGCAATCTTTGGATTGGAACTGCCAATGGATTAATTGAATATGATAAGAAAAATAGAAAATTTTTAACATTCTTTAATATATTGGGAGATTCAATCAACGTATCCGAAAACATTATAAATGTAGTCTATGAAGATAGAGATGAATTTTTATGGTTAGGTACAAACAATGGTCTCAATAAATACGATAAAAAAACAGGTAAATTAACAATCTTTAAAAATAACCCGAAAGATATTAATAGCATTTCATCTAATGTTATTCGGGCTATATATGAAGACAAAAACGGCTATTTATGGATTGGAACATTTAATGGTGGACTTAATAGATTTGATAAAAAAACAAATAAATTCTTTTCGTATAAGAACGTTCCTGAAAATCCTCAAAGTATTTCCAATAATAATGTTTATTCAATTATTGAAGATAATAAAAATCAATTATTTATAGGCACTGATTTTGGATTAAATATTCTGAATAAATCTACCAATAATTTTTTTTCATATCAATACCAGCTTAACAATAACCAAAGTTTATCCCGTAATGAAATTCTGTCTATTTACAAAGATAAAGTTGGCAGAATCTGGATTGGAACTTGGGGTGGTGGTATAAACTTGCTAAATGAAAATAATAAATTCAAAGCATTTAATAATAATCTCGAACATTCAAAAAGTTTATCAAGTAACCGAATTCGGTCTATTTTACAAGATAAAAATGGATTTCTTTGGATTGGAACTGATGAAGGTGTAAATAAGTATGATTCAAAAA
>Ga0209211_10010229_pt1 | contig 12277 bp, 7 predicted proteins | sample RifGroA2_FD_183992 | JGI IMG/M metagenome (GOLD analysis project Ga0209211, IMG submission 183992) | Groundwater microbial communities from Rifle, Colorado, USA - Groundwater A2 (SPAdes) (version 2) | ecosystem: Environmental > Aquatic > Deep subsurface > Groundwater | place: Rifle, Colorado... | reverse complement strand
CGGGCCCGATTATCCCGGGCAGATCGAGGTGGCCCGCAAGGTCAAGGAGATCCTGTCGAGGACCGAGGGGGTGGTCGACGTCGACTGGTACGTGGAGGACGACCAGCCCCGGCACCGCTTCGAGGTCGACCAGGCCAAGGCGGCGTTGAACGGCGTTTCCACGGAACAGGTGGCCGAAACGCTGCGTCTCGCCGTGGACGGGACGAGCGTCGGACTGCTCCACCGGGCCGGGGAGAAGGAGGACGTGCCGATCGTCCTGCGCCTCCCGAGGGAGGAGCGGTCGAAGCTTGACAGCCTGAAGGCGGTCCGGGTGATGGGCCGCCAGGGGAACCTCGTCCCCCTGGGCGAGCTCGTGCGGGTCGTCCCGGAGACCGCGGAAAAGAGCATCTACCACAAGAACCTGATGCCCGTTGTGTACGTGACCGCCGACGTCGCCGGGAAGGTGGAAAGCCCCGTGTACGCCATCCGGTCGATCGACAAGGAACTCGACAGGCTGACGCTCCCCGGCGGGTACAAGCTCGAGCGGCACGTGGCGGCCCAGCCGGGGACCGACCGGAAGATCGCGATGAAGTGGGACGGGGAGTGGCACATCACCTACGAGGTGTTCCGCGACCTCGGCCTCGCGTTCGCCGCGGTGCTCGTGCTGATCTACATCCTGGTGGTGGGGTGGTTCCAGTCGTTCCGCACGCCGATCACGATCATGGCGGCGATCCCCTTCTCCCTCGTGGGGATCCTTCCGGCCCACGCGCTGATGGGCGCCTTCTTCACCGCCACCTCGATGATCGGGTTCATCGCGGGGGCCGGGATCGTGGTGCGCAACTCGATCATCCTCGTGGATTTCGTGGAACTGCGCCTCGCGCAGGGGATGCCGCTGGACCAGGCCGTCATCGACGCGGGAGCGGTCCGGTTCCGCCCGATGCTGCTGACCGCGGCCGCGGTGATCGTCGGCGCCTCGGTGATCCTGACCCGATCTTCCAGGGGCTGGCGATCTCGCTGATGGCGGGGGAGGTGGCCTCCCTCCTCCTGTCCAGGATGACGGTGCCGATCCTCTACTTCATGAGCGAGAGCCGCCGGCCAGGGAAGGCGTAGGGAAGGGAAGGAGTGTCCTCCCACTACCGGGAAAGGGGGCGACAATTCTTCCCCTGGATGCCGGTGTGCGACCGATGTCCCACCCCTGCGCGGTTTGCAAGCTCGGTCTGGCAGCTATCCTGTCGGTTTTGCTGAATAAAAATTACATGTCGCGGCATGGTTTTTGCTGTTTCCCATTTATCCAACGGCCATCCGCCGTCGCCTCCGGATACGAGAGCAACACCCGGATCGTACTCCCGCTGGTTCGGGAGGTGGCGCGAAGGCGGCGTTCCGCATGTGACTGTCATGACGCGGGAGCGACCATGAAGGGCAAGGACGAAGCGAAAACGCATCCGGGGAAGTTCCGGCGCGGGTCCCTGACGTCCGTGGCGGTGCTCCTTCTGGGGTTGTTTTCCACCCTGCTGCTCGTCTGGGTGTTCGTGATCGCCGAGAGGCAGTGGAACCGCTTCGTGTGGGCCGATGTGGCCATGGACATGCGGATCAAGACGGCCATGTTCCACCTGTGGTTCGAGGAAAGCATCACGAACGGCACGCAGGAACCGCTGCGAAAAACATTTTCCGACCTCGACGAGGCGATCAGGTTGTCCGATGCGCTCGTTTCCGGCGGGAAATCCGAGCACGGAACGGTACTGGCGCCGCTGGATGATCCCCGGTTTCGGAGACACGCGGAGATCGCGCGGTCGCGCCTCGCCCGGCTGATGGAGGTCGCCCGGCAACGGTACCGCAACATGCCGGACTCAGGGATCGGCTCGCCCATCGAGATAGAGTTCAATGCCGCCTTCCTGGAATTCGATCGGGAAGCCCGTGCCCTGGAAATTCTCCTCGAGAAGTCCGCCCTCAGCGACCAGGTCAAGGCCAGGCGCCTGCATGTCGTCATCATCATCGCGTGGATATCGATCATCGCGGCGTCGGCGACCGGGCTCTTCCGGCACGAGCGGCGGCGCGGGGAGGCGGAGGCGGCTCTCGCCGCGGCATACGGCGACATGGAGCGGCAGATCCAGGCCCGTACCGCCGAACTTTCGAATGCCAACCGGAAGCTGCAGGAGGAGATCGTCGAACGGCAACTCGCGGAAACGTCCCTGGTCATCAGCGAGGCGGAGTTCAGGAGACTTTCGGCGCAATTCCAGACCCTCCTCGACACGATCCCTGATTCCATCATCCTCATCGCGCCGAATCAGACGGTGATGTGGGCGAACAAGGGCGCTCGCGCGCTGTCTCAGCCCGACCCGGCCGGGCGCCGCTGCTATGAGCGCTGGCACGGGGGCCCCGGCCCTTGCGGCGACTGCCCGGCCGTGCGGAGCTTTCAATCCGGCCACGCGGAGAGCGCCCGGATCACCTCGCAGGACGGCAGGCACTGGGACGTGAGAACGGTCCCGGTGATACGGGAGGAGGGGAGGATCGAGGGCGTCATCGAGGTGGCGTCGGATGTGACGGAAAGGATCGCCCTGCAGGCCGAGACGATGCGGGCCGGCCACCTGGCCTCCATCGGAGAACTTGCCGCCGGGGTGGCCCACGAGATCAACAGTCCCATCAACGGGATCATCAACTACGCCCAGATCCTTTGCAACAAGGGCGCTCCCGGCAGTCCGGAACGCGATATCGCCGGCCGGATCCTGAAGGAGGGAGACCGCATCGCGGACATCGTGAGGGGGCTGCTCTCCTTCGCGCGCGATCGAAAGGAGGAGAAGAGACCGGCCGCGATCGTGGATATCCTGTCCGAGGCGCTCCTGCTGACGCGGGCGCAGACGAAGAAGGAAGGCATCACCCTGCTGACCGCCGTGCCGTCGGACCTGCCCGGGATCGTCGCGAACCCGCAGCAGATCCAGCAGGTCTTCATGAACCTCATCGGCAACGCCCGGCACGCGTTGAACGAGAAATATCCCGGAGCGCACGACGACAAGATCATCGAGATCCGGGGAGAGCGGATCGTGGTCAACGGCGATACCCGCGTGCGACTGACGTTTCGGGACACGGGGACGGGGATACCCGCCGAGCTGATCGACAAGGTGGTGGAGCCCTTCTTCTCGACCAAGCAGAGCGGGCGAGGGACCGGCCTGGGGTTGAGCATCTGCAACGGGATCGTCAACGATCACGGAGGAACGCTCGGCATCGAGAGCGTCGAGGGAGAGTACACGAGCGTCACGGTCGATCTTCCGGCGAGAACGTGAGGCGATGGCCAGAATCCTCGTCGTCGATGATGAAGAGAGCATCCTGTACACCTTCGACAGCTTTCTCTCCGACGAGGGACACGAAGTCGTCGCCGCAAGGGACTATGAAGAAGCGCTCCGGCGGATCGCCGACGCGGATCCGGACGTGGTGTTCTCCGACATCATCCTCGGCGGGAAAACGGGGATCGATATCCTGAGGGCCGTCAAGGAGCGCGGCCTTACATCGCCTGTCGTCATGATGACCGGGTACCCGATCCTCGACACCGCTACGGAGGCCGTGCGTCTCGGCGCGTTCGACTACGTCACGAAACCGGTCGTACAGGGGGTGCTCCTGCGCATCGCGAACATGGCGCTGCAGCACAAGCGGGTGCTCGACGAGAGGGAGTGGTACCGTTCGCACCTCGAGGCGATTTTCGGCAGCATCGAGGACGCGATCATCACCGTTGACAGGGAAATGACGATCCTCGAGCTCAACGACGCCGCGACGCAGCTCTGCGGGCTTGCCCGCGGCGACATCGGCAAGAAGCTTCGCGACGTTGATCTCCCTTCCAAGGAATGGATTCTCGGAGCGGTCGGAGAGACCCTCGAAAGGACGCAGGCCGTCCGGCCGGGCCGCCTCGAGCATCGACGCGCGGGGATGCCGACCCTGGTCATGAGCCTGTCCACGGTCCCCCTCCTGGACCGGACCGGCCGATCCATGGGCGCCGTCCTCGTAGCGCGGGATGAAACCCGCCTCGCCGGACTGGAGCGGGAGCTCGGCGAGAAGACCGGCATGCGCGGAATCGTCGGGAAGAGCGAAGCCATGCGGAGAGTCTATTCGCTCATCGAGAGCCTGGCGGACGTGGAAACCACCGTCCTCATCACCGGGGAAAGCGGGACGGGAAAGGAACTCGTTGCGGAGGCGCTGCACCACCAAGGCGTCCGGAGCGCGGGCCCGCTCGTAAAGGTCCACTGCTCCGCCCTGTCCGAGACCCTTCTCGAAAGCGAGCTCTTCGGGCATGTCAAGGGCGCTTTCACCGGCGCGGTGGGCGACCGGATCGGACGTTTCCAACGCGCCGACGGGGGGACGATCTTCCTGGACGAGATCGGAGGAATATCACCCCGGGTGCAGTCGAGTCTCCTGAGGGTCTTGCAGGAAAAGGAGTTCGAACGGGTCGGAGAGTCCCGACCGACCCGGGTGGACGTTCGGGTTATCGCCGCCACCAACAAGGACCTGAAGGAGAAGATCGCCCGCGGCCAATTCCGGGAGGACCTCTATTATCGGCTCGCGGTGTTCAACGTTCCCCTGCCTCCGCTTCGGGAGAGGCGCGATGACATCCTTCCGCTCCTCGAACATTTCCTCGGAACGTTCAACAGGAAACTGAGCAGGTCGGTCAGGGGGGTCTCTTCGGACGTGGAGCGGGTTTTCATGGAGTATCCATGGCCCGGGAACGTCAGGGAGCTGGAACACGCCCTGGAGCATGCCTTCATCCTCTGTCCCGGGGACACCCTCTGCGTCGATCACCTGCCTTCGGAGTTGCAGGACTGTTTCCGCGGCACGTCGGGCCCCCGGAAGACGACGGAGGAGGATGAGGCCTCGGCAATCCGGGAGGCTCTTCGCAAGACGGCCGGGAACAAGGCGCGAGCGGCGCGTCTCCTGGGCATTGACCGAAAGACGCTCTACCGGAAGCTCGCCAGGTACAATCTGATCGAGGATTCGCCGGAGTAATAAAGGAACCACCGGAACCGCCGCGAGTATCCCCACTTCCGTGGCGCCACACTTCCGTGGCATGCCACAATTCCGATTCAGCCGGACCGCGTCCCCGAAACGACCTCCACGGCCGCAACGCACCGTTGCGGCAACGTAAATTCCTTGTCGGCTCCCCTCTCTCCGTTCGGGCACGCTTGTTGATATCACGGATGGCACGGCCCGAAAAAGACTTGATTCGTCGGCTGACCGCAGACTCCCGGGAACGGGGGCCGCAGGAGGGTCCGTGCCATATGAATCAACGCAGAGGTGCCCATTTCTGGATGACCCCTGCGATGAGTGCCACGTGGCGAACCTGACCAGCGGCGCCGTCGAGAGGGCGATCACCTACTGCGGCGGCGAGTACAAACAGTGCGAGATCTACAGTCTTCTTGTCGTGAAGCGACGGCAGCTGGGTTGCGATGGAAAAGTCGCGGAACCTTCAAATCAGGCATGAGAGGAGGACCCTGCCACAGGAAAAAAAGAACTGCAGCGGTGAAGTCTTCGACGCCAACCCCGTCAACCTGTCGGAAAACACCTGGAGGGAGGTTAAAGAATATGCACGACAAGTGGTTGCAACGATTTGGGATAGGCCTGGCCGGGATGGTCGCGCTGGCCCTGGCCATGGTGTTTGCGGGGGCGCCCTTGGGATTTCCGGTGACGCCTGCGATGGCGGCGCCGGGGGATGTTCTAGCAACACCCGTGGGGCCGATGGAGCTGCCGATCGAGGTCGAGATCGAGCTCAGTCCGGCAGGTTCGTTGAAACAGGCGGCCCTGTGGAAGGAGCTGTACCAGCTCCTGAAGAATCCGCAGGCATTCGACTGTCCGGCCGACGATCCTGCGACTCCTAAGAACGAGAGCTACTTCTGCACATCGACTCTCGCGCGCCGTGACGGTTTCGGCGCAACCATGCCCGCCCTCAGGATCTATTCGCCGGGCTATAACTTCCTCACGGCGCAGCCGCTGCGCCGGCGCACCTCCGATGGTGAGGTGAGCTGGGATCAGCCGGGCCCGATGTTCAACCCGGCGGAGGACGTGGCGTATTCCGCATACAATGAACCGACCATCCTGCGGACCCCGGTTGGGCACCTCGTCGCGTGTCCAAATCCCGCAGTCGGGGGCTACGCGGCAGCGATTCTGCCGGCGGACTTCTGCACTGGCAAGCCTGACGGGAGCCTGGTGGTCTACAACAACACGAACAGTTCGATCATCCCCCCGAACGGGACCGTCGTGGCGGTAGCGGCCTTCGTCGGCGGGGAACTCGTCGATGAAGAAGGGGTTGCGATCACCGAGCTCGAGGCGCCGGTCAACGAGGAAGATTTCTACCGGGACCCGGCCGATACCACGAACGTTCCCGCCACGCTGCAGCCCTATATCGGCAGGCTTGGGGCGGAAACGCTTGGAAAAGCCCTGTTCTGGGACATGCAGGTCGGAAGCGACGGTGTCCAGGCGTGCGGCTCGTGCCACTTCCACGCCGGGGTCGATAACCGGACGAAGGGCCAGCTGAATCCCAATATCCTTGGCCCCGACGGGAACCTTGCGACCCTGGAGGTTCAACCGCCCAACACGGACGTGGTGGCCACCGACTTTCCGTTCCACAAGGGCGCGCAGGACACCACAGATCCTCTTACCGACGCCAATGACGTCATGTCCTCGATGGGCGTCAGCCGATTCAAGCTGTTCAACGACATCCCGACCATCGGCATCGCGAACTTCCTTCCCGCCGTAAGCGGAATCAGGGCGCTGGCGCCGGATATAGGCACCATCGTGGCCGACCCGGTTCCGGCCAATGAAGGCTTGCGCAGGGTGGAGCCGCGCAACACGCCGACCATGCACGGGGCGGCGTTCAACTTCGACAACTTCTGGGACGGGCGCGCCCGCTTCATCTACAACGGCGGCAGCGTGTTCGGCGCGTCGGACCCCACGGCGCACATCTTCATCAACCCGGGGCTGGCCACTGGCGGAGGCGGTGCTTTCGCCGGCGCGACCATGGGCGATATCCGGCCCGATCTCATAGAGGAGGAGCCGGAAGTCGCCGGACAGCCGGTCAGGATCAAGTTCTCCAGCCTGGCGTCCCAGTCGAACGGGCCGCCCCTCAGCGACTTCGAGATGTCGTTCTCCGGCCGGAACTGGGCCAAGATCGGCAAGAAGCTGCTCCAGGGAGACGCGGGAGCCATCCAAAACCAGGGAAACGGCGCCCCTCAGCAGCCTGGAACGAACCGTGTGAACGCGGTGGCGCCTTTGGCGAACCAGTTGGTGGACATCACTGACAGCCGGCTCGGGCCCTTCTCCAACCAGGGCGGCTCGGTCTGTACCGCTCTCGGTCGTCCGACTGCAGTCGGCAAACCGGGACTTTGCATCTCTTACCCGGATCTGATCCGGCTCGCCTTCGGGCGGCAGTTCTGGAACAGGAGCAACCGCCACCTCAATGGCGCTCCCGCAGTTTGCACGGCGCCTGCGGTGAATGGTGTGCTGACTCCTGCCGATTGTGACCCGTTCGATGGGTTCGTTCTCACCGTGGCCAACGGCGCGGCGAATCCGAACAATACATTCCAGTTCACACAGATGGAGGCGAACTTCAGCATGTTGTTCGGGCTGTCGGCCCAGGCCTACGAGGCGCTGCTGATTCCCGATCAGACGCCGGTCGACAATTTCTTCGACGTAAATCCCAACGCCGGTGGCGGTGTCGGCGAGCCGGGGGACCAGGCGGTCCTGTACCCCACGCTGATCCGCGACCTGATCGACGACGGAGAGTTGAACGGCTCGCCGGGTGCCGACGTCAACTTGGTCGCCGGATTCGGCCCGGATGAGCTGTTCGGGTTCGACCTGTTCGCCGGCGCAAATCTCACGGCGGCGCTTGCCCCGAGTCAGTCCGTAGACCCGGTTTCCGGGCGAGACAGGAATCCGCTTATTCACAACTCTGTTGGACAAGATATCAGAGTCGGCTCCAACCCCTTCACCCGGAGCGCCAAGTGCATGCTCTGCCACCTGGGCCCCGAGCAGACCGACCACAGCATCAACATCTCGCACGGTCTGCTGAAGAACGACGCCGAGTTCGAGTATCCGGTGCCTCCGGCCGTACCGGATCCAACTTCTCCCCCCACCTTTGCAGCTGAGACGGATGGCCCCTTCGCCGGCATGAACATGCTTCCGGCGCCGGAGCCTTCCGGCTCGTCCAGGACCGTCGTCGGTCTGATCCTGGAGGAGGAAGTCGGAGAGGGAGTGGCCCAGGACGCGGTGGAAACCGAACCTCGCGATTTCCAGGTGTTCGACGATCCCGCCACCCCGTGGGACGACCGGATCATCGCGCAGGAGAGCAACTTCGGCTTCGGCGACCAGGGCGTCTACAACATCGGGGTCCGGCCGATCAATAACGACTTCGGCCGGGGCGGCAACGACCCCTTCGGCTGGCCGCTCTCTCTGGCGGCGCTGACGCTGAAGAACATCGGCGGTGTGGATTTCGAGCCGTGCGACACTTCAACCGATGACTGTGTGATGGACAACTTCGATCCCGCGAACATTGGGGCGACATTCGAGACGACCGGAGCGGACCAGTCCATCAACCCAGGGTTCGAACGGGATCCGATCGACCCGCAGATGCCGCCCTACCTTGCTCCCTGGATCCACAGCCTTCCGGCCGGCGAGCTGCACCCGCAGATCGACGAGATGGCGGGCATGGTGCCCAACACGATCAGCGCACCCAACGGCGGCCCTGGAATCGAGTTCCCCGAGATCCTGTTCGGGGCCGACTTCCATTGCGCCCTCTACGATCCGGCCACGTTCGGATTCGGACCGCCGAACTTCGGATGGGGGCCTCCGACTTCGACCGACAGGCTGTGTCCGCAGATCCAGTCCGGGGTGGCGGGCAACTTCCCGTTCCCGTCCCAGGGCACGTGGCCCGTTCCCAACCGCGTGATGCGGGACGGCGCGTTCAAGGCGCCCCCCCTGCGCAACGTGGAGATGACCGGTCCCTTCTTCCACACGGGCAGCTTCCTGACGTTGCGCCAGGTGGTGGACTTCTATTTCGAGGGCGGCGATTTCCCGGTTACCAACAAGGAGAGCCGGGACCCGCACGTCGTGAATCTCGAGATGCAGGCGTTCGCGTTCGGGCCGACCCAGGGAACATTCGGCGGGTTCGACCTCTTGACGGTGTTCGACTGCGAAGGCGGATACGATGATCCGGCCATAGCGAACACCAACTGCGGCCCCAATTTCGGTTACCTGGTCGGCAGCTTCGGGGATGGCCTTCCGGACGGGGCGTTCCTGTATGACGAATATCCGGACAGCAACCATCCGATAACCCCGGAACCTGTGTTTGCGTCGCGTGCGGTGGCGCTGGAGGATGCGAAGAACTCGCTCGTGAAGTTCCTCCTCGCCCTCACCGATCGGCGGGTGAAGTTCGAAATGGCGCCGTTCGATAAGCCCGAGATGTTCGTGCCGATCGACGGCGCAGCGCCGGAGAACACGGGCGGACCGACGCAGCTTGTCACACAGTCGGGTGTTCCTTGCCCGGTGCCCGGGTTTAATCCCGGCCCGGTCTGCTTCCGGCAGATCCCGGCAACGGGTGCCGCCGGCCTGGCGACTCCATTGGGCGGTTTCCTGGGAGTCACGAACGAGCCGCCGATTGTCGCAGGCCTCACAAACGCGGCCTTCAACTGCAGCATGGCTGCAGGCCCGGTAAGTCACTTCTGTTCGGTAATTGAACCGTAGTGAGCCTGTCCTTGCCCATCCCCTCCCCGAATCGGGAGGGGATGGGCGGGAGAGGATGACCCTGTAAGGTTGGTTTCGGGAATCGAGCCGGCGGCTCTTCGCTGGAGGAGCCGCCGGCGCTTTGTTCGGTCGATGGAACGGCAGCCGCCCGAAAGGTGGGACCGATGAAGAACGTTCTGTTTGCATTGGCGGTCGCCGGTTCGTTTTGGGTCGCTCCCGATTTCGTACGGGCCGGGCAGACGGTGAGCCCCGCAAGGGCCGATGTTACGGTCGTCGCCCGGGTGAACGGGGAGCCGGTGACCCGGGCGCAATTCGACCGCATGGTGGCCAATCCACTCACCCTGCGCCAGGCCCAGCGGGAACTGGGGGTCGAGGAGCCGGACCGCAACGCGTTGGAACGTCTGGCGATGCGGAAACTGGTGCACCTTCGCCTCCTGGTTCAGGAGGCGGGCCGCCGGAAGATCAAGATTACTCCGAAGGAACTCGACGAGGCCATTACCGCGTTGCGGTGTCGCTTCGACGATCTCAAGGACTTCGGGGCGTGGGTCAAGGAACAGGGCCTGAACGATCCCGAATTGTTCGAGACCGTCCGCACCGACATGTTGGCGGAGCGGGTGACCGCGGCGCTGGTCGAGGGGGTGAGCGTCCCCGGGGAGCAGGCGCAACGGTACTTCGACGCGCATCAGGACAACCTGTTCATCGGCGCGGAGGTACGGCTTCGGATCATCGCCGTCTCCGGCAAGGCCGAGGCGGAAGAGATTGTGGCCGCCGTGCGGAAGGGCGAGCCTTTCGATCGATTGGCCCGGCGGCGGTCCATGGGACGGCTCGCCGCGAAGGGCGGCGACACGGGATGGGTCGATGTTCAGGCGCTCCCTTCGCCGCTGCGGGAAGCCGCCGCGGAACTGAAGCCGGGTGAGGTCGGCGGCCCCCTGGAGAAAAATAAGGACGAATTCCTCATCGTCGGGCTGCAAGACCGCCGGCCGGTCCGGGCGAAGAGCCTGGCCCAGGCGCGGCCCGAGATCGAGCGGCGCCTCCTGCCCGAAAGACGGCGGGAAGTCGTCCAGGAATGGCTGGCGGAACAGGAAAAGAAGGCGAAGATCGAGATTTTCGACGAACCCCTGTCCTTGACGAACGGGGAGGGGACACCTGAAGGAGGCCAGGGAGGATCATGAAACATAAGAAAAGGATCGTCGAATCGTGCGGAAGGACCTGTCTTGTACTGGTGCTTGCCATTTTCATCTCGGCCTTTGCCGATTTCGCCTGGGCCTCGGATGCCGAGCCGAAGGTACCGGAGAAGCAGGCCGCTCCGTCCGACGCCGCGAAAGACGCCCCGGCGCTCGCGGGCCCGAAGGAAAAGCTCAGCTACGCCCTGGGGATGAGACTCGGGAAACAGTTCCGGGACCAGTCCATCGAGGTGGACACGGATGTATACCTCCAGGGACTCAAGGACGCCCTCTCCGGCGGCAAGACGCTGCTGACCGAGCCGGAGGCCCTCGCCGTTGTCAACGCGCTGCAAAGGGACCTCAAGAGGAAGAAGGCGGCTCTGCAGGCGCCCGGCGCCCCCACCGGCATCGCGGTCTCCTTCAAGATGGATCCCCGGATCACGAAAGGCCTGTACATGGGTGACCGCTGGATCTCTCCGCCCACCTACACCAGCACGCTCCAGGAAGGCAAAGAGATCACCGTGGAAGCCCGGGTCCACGGCGTCGATGCCAAGGGGAATAAGATGAAGATCAAGCCCGAATGGACACCGTCGGATCCCGGGATGGTGGCGGTGACGCCCGGGGAAGGGAGCGACGTCAAGATCGCGGTGAAGCGCGCCGGGAAGAGCACGCTGAAAGTGGCGGCGCCGGGCGTTTCGAAGGAGTTGACCATCAAGGCGACCGAGGAGGGCAACGCCATCCGCGTGGAGATCACGCAATAACGGACCGGGGCGCCGCCAACCGACGACCAGGAGCGGTGATGTGCTCCGAAAACGTGACCGCTCGGCGACGTTTCGGCTGGACCGCGTCATCCGGGCTGTACGCCGGCCCGCCCTCTAGCGGCAACGGGAAGAAGATGCGATGGGCGCGAAGACACGGATCCTGGTCGTGGGCACCGAGCCGGACCTCCGGTTCTCCGTTGCCGTCGCCCTCCGGCAGGGCGGGTACGATGCGGGCGAGGCCGGCGCCGGGCGGGAAGGCATCGAAAAACTTCTCGATGCCCGGCAGAAGGGCGAACGGTTCTCTCTGGTCGTCGCAGTCTTACGGAGGCCCGGTGCGTGGGTCCTGGAGCTGATGGACGAGCTCGGCCGACGCGGGCTTGCCGTCCCAATGCTCGCTGTCGGAGACTCGGGGGAGAAATGTTTACGGGAGCGGCTCGAGGCCCGGGGCTTCACCGAGTTCCATGAAATATCCACCGGGCCGGTGGAGCTTGTCGCCCGGGTCGCCCTCTTGGTGAACAAGACCGATCGCGAGACCGGCTAGCCGCCGCCTACTTCCCCGGGGGCATCTTCTTCAGCGTCTCGAGCTGTTTCGAGGCGGTCCGGAGCGATCGGGCCGCATCCTCGTGCCCCGGGTCGTAGGCAAGGATCGTCTTCCAGTCG
>Ga0209211_10010228_pt1 | contig 12277 bp, 10 predicted proteins | sample RifGroA2_FD_183992 | JGI IMG/M metagenome (GOLD analysis project Ga0209211, IMG submission 183992) | Groundwater microbial communities from Rifle, Colorado, USA - Groundwater A2 (SPAdes) (version 2) | ecosystem: Environmental > Aquatic > Deep subsurface > Groundwater | place: Rifle, Colorado... | reverse complement strand
GCATCTAAGCGGGAAGCCCACCCTAAGATTATGTCTCCCAGGGAGTAATCCATCTAAAGGTCCGTGGTAGACCACCACGTTGATAGGCTGGAGGTGTAAGTGCAGTAATGTATTGAGCTTACCAGTACTAATAGACCGTGTGCCTTGACCTCTTCTTTTTCTTTATTCTCTTCTCTTCCCTGTTTTGTCAAAGTTTGTTGTTGTCAAGTGACCAGATTGATAGTATAATTAAAGAAAGGGAACACCCTTTCTTTAATTTTTTTTGTGTAAAAGGGGTACTAATAATAATGAAAGAGCGCGACATATTTGAAGAGATCATAAATCTTGGGAAGAGACGTGGTGTCCTGACCTATGACGAGATAAACGAGGCCCTGCCGTCGGAGTTCTTTTCACCAGATGAACTGGAGGACCTGATGGACGTTCTTCACGATATGGGCGTCAAGGTCGTTGATTACGAAGAAGCGCTGTTGCCTGAGGAAGAGGTCGAAGAAGAGGTCGAAGAATATGAGAGGGCAGAGGACCTTGTTCAGGCTTATTTCAACTCAATGGGCGATATTTCGATTCTCACAAAAGATGAAGAGACCGACCTTGCAAAAAAGCTTGAAGCAGGCAGGGAAATTATAAGTGGGACAATAACTGCACTACCTATTTATGAAAAAACAAAAGCTATTATTGATGTTGAAGATGAAGAGGGGATTCTTACTGAAGAAGAAAAACTTGATGAGGCTCTTATAAAAGTCCTTTCGAGACTTGAAGAGCTGATGGAAGTTATTGAGGATTCAGACAGCAAGATAAAGAAATACGGGAGCTTGAAGGAATTCAGGACGGTAGTGACAGAAAAGAAAAAGAAGGGGCAAAATACCAAGAAGTCAGAGGCTCTTTTGAAAATAATCCAGACCGATTATAAAAAGGTTGAAGCCGAGGTAGGGATAAAGGTTGAAGTTTTAAAGGACATGTGGTACAGGATTTACAAGGCGAGATACCTTGTTACTGAAGCAAAAAATGAGCTTATTACAAGAAATCTGAGACTTGTTGTTAATATTGCTAAGAATTATGTGGGAAGAGGCCTGCCGCTGTTAGACCTGATCCAGGAAGGTAATATTGGACTTATGAAGGCGGTAGACAAATTTAAATATGAAAAGGGATTTAAATTCAGCACCTATGCTACATGGTGGATAAGGCAGGCCATTACAAGGGCGCTGATAGACCAGACAAAGACAATACGTGTGCCTGTCCATATGATGGAGTTTTATAACCGTGTTACCAAGGCTTCACGAGAACTGACTCAGCAGCTTGGAAGGGAGCCGACTAATGAGGAAATAGCAAAAAAGCTTATTGTGCCTGTAAGAAAGGTGGAAGAGGTTTTCAGGGCCATTCAGGACCCGATAGCTTTACAGACACCTATTGGTGATGAGGACACGGAACTGGAGGACTTTATTGGTGATAAGGCAAGCCCTTCACCTTACTCTGATGCCGAGAGGATTGAAACATCCGAGCAGATACAAAGGGTGTTGAGGACACTTACACCCAAGGAAGAGACTGTTATTAGGATGAGGTTCGGCATAGGCGTTGACAGGGACCATACACTTGAAGAGGTCGGAAGGTATCTCTCAATAACAAGAGAACGGGTAAGACAGATAGAAGCAAAGGCCCTCAGAAAGTTGAAACACCCAAGCAGATTAAGGGCATTAAAGATACTCACAAGCTAACAATAACATCTATTCTGATAAAAAGCGGCAGTGAAAATAATTCACTGCCGCTTTTTTAATGAATAGCGAACGTATTCCCTGTAGCTTGCTGCGGGAGTCTTCAGTTTTTGAAGGTATCTCCTAACTGGATTTCTGCAGTTGCTTTTCTGATTATAGCTACTGAAGTCTTCTCTTTTGCGCTGATTATCTGGACATTTCCGACTGGAGTATGTGGCTCTCTTTTGGTAATAACATTAAAAATGTCACCGACTGCAATTCCATCGTTCGTTCCCTTATCTATATAAATTATGTCATTGATGCTTGCCAGTTCCTGGCTGTTCCATAATTTTATTATTAATCCACTAATATCCGGCCTTCTTGTTTTATCGGGTTCAACAGGCAGTTCAACCGGTGTAAAGACTGATAGTAAGTCACCTACAGTTGTTTCTTCAAGAGACTCCACAATTACGGCCTTGTGGTTTCCGTTCTCTTCTCCGGTCAGTTCAAGTATGCCGTTGACCCTATACAAGTAACCTGCAAATTTATTTGTAGCCGGATGAATTACCTCGACAGGCTTATTGATTATATAAAACCTTGATTTTTGGGCTGCTGGCTGATCAGTATCAATATAAACATAATCGCCAACGCCTATGAGTTGTTTGCCGGAAGGTGATGAAGATATCTTGCCTACGCTGTTGATTCCTCCTGAAATATAACCACTTCGGAGAAGAATTTCTTTTGAAACCAGATATTTCTGTTTTTGTATCGGTATGTTTTTAGGCTCAACCTTTGTTGGGATTATTATCCTGCCGGGCTCTTTTAAATCCTTAGGGGCCATTTTAGTGGCTTCCCCTGACAGTTCTGCCATTTCTTCTGTTTTTTGAGCGGCCTGTGTATCAGGGATGTTTATTATATGTCCCGGAAATATAAGGTCCGGGTTTTTAATTTGCGGATTTGCTTCCCAGATTTTTTTCCATAAAAATGGGTCCTTCAACTTCCCGGAGGAAATGTCCCATAGTGTATCGCCCTCTTTTATTGTGTATGTGCTTTCCGGGGAGTCTGGACTGTCAGGCATCCCGTTTGCCGTTCCAAAAGAAGGCAGAAATAAAATCAGAAAGGGTATGAGTTTTACAAAAAGTTTAGTCGGCACTCTTCCCATTAAAATATCCTCCTTAAATATCGCTTATACTGTCGGTACCGTCATTATAGCCTTTTTCATCACATCCATCAAGCAGCCAAGGTCTTCGAGGCTGATGCTGAGCGGCGGCATGATGACGACTACATTCCCCAGAGGCCTTATCAGGACGCCGTTTTCTCTTGCCTTGTACGAGACCTTCCAACCTGCTTTTTCTTCCCATGGGTATGGTTCTTTTGAAGATTTATCTTTTACAAGCTCTATGCCTGCCATTAGACCTTTGTTCCTGACATTACCTACGTTAGACAAATCTGAAATTATCTTTAAACTATTTTCGATCAGTTCAATTTTTTCGCGCATATTTTCAATTGTCCTGTCTTTTTCAAAAACATCAATACACGCAACAGCAGCAGCACATGCCAGTGGATTGCCGGTGTAGGAATGTCCGTGAAAAAAAGTCTTCAAATCCCTGAATTCACCAAGGAAGGCATTATATACCTCATCAGTTGCAATCGTAACCGCAAGGGGCAGGTAGCCGTTTGTTATCCCCTTTGAAAGGCACATTATATCCGGTACCACATCTTCATGCTCACATGCGAACATTTTCCCTGTCCTGCCAAAACCCGTTGCCACCTCATCTGCAATCAAAAGCACATTATACCTGCTGCATAGTTCTCTGACGCCCTTTAAATAGTCTTGAGGCCAGACAATCATACCTCCCGCAGCCTGGACAATTGGTTCGATAATCACGGCTGCAATCTCATCGCAATGTTTCTCCAGAATGTTTTTCATTTCTACAAGACACGCAAATGAACAATTCGAAACCGCCCTGTTCAGTTCGCAGCGATAACAAAAAGGCGAAGGCGCTTTATAAGTCTTAAAAAGAAGTGGGCTGAAGATGCTGTGAAATGTGTTGATACCCCCAACGCTCACCGCGCCGATTGTATCACCGTGGTAAGCATTGTTTAAAGATAAAAATGAATGCTTGTTCTTTATTCCTTTGTGCATCCAATACTGGAATGCCATTTTTAGAGCGACTTCTACCGCTGTTGAGCCGTTGTCAGAATAAAAGACCTTTGATAACCGGGGCTGAAGCCCTTCAAATGATTTATCAGTCTGACGTATGAGTTTCTCCGCGAGCTTGATTGAAGGGACATTACCGAGGCCGAGAAGGGTGGAGTGGGCGATTTTTTCCAGTTGCTCCTTAATCGCGTCATCAATCTCTTTCTTTCTGTGGCCGTGGATACTGACCCACATGGAAGACACCCCGTCGAGATACCATTTCCCGTATGCGTCTTTTACAAAACAGTCCCGTCCTTCGGTGATAATCAAAGGCTTTTCTTCGAGCCAGTCTTTCATTTGAGTGAAAGGGTGCCAGATATATTGCTTATCAGACTCTTCGATGTGTTCTATTTGTTCGAGATAATCCATTGTATTGTTTGCCTAAAGGCTTTAAAATGTCAGTGGTTTAGTATATCATATGAAGACTGGTTGTGCGGAGAGTTTGAATGTTGGGTGGCCTGCGTTCTATTGTTGCGATGACTGCCGGCGATGCCTTGACCAAGGCAGAGGCAGCATGATAATATGATTTTATGTAAAATATGATTAACAGGCATCCGGGAGGTTTCTATGCCAAAGATAATAAAAGCTACTGACGCAGTTAGGGCCTTTTCGGAAATCCTCAACTCCGTGAAGTACCACCATGAGAGTTACACCATTGTAAGGGGAGGAAAGCCCGCAGCCGTGCTTGTGCCTGTGGAGACATCCCCTGCAAGAAAGACCCTTGGGGAGCTTAAAGCTGTTTTGAGTAATATTCCCCGTCTCGGGAAAGACGCGGAGAGCTTTCTGCATGACATCGAGGAGGGGGTGCGTAATCAACCCCATGTTCCTGAGAAAACCGCATGGGAGTGATATTCGACACAAGTGAAATAATTACCCTTGAGCGCGATGACCGCATTATCGAGGAAATTATTCATGGGCGTGAGGATGAGCCCTTTGGTATAAGCGTTATTACTGTCGCCGAGCTTCTTCATGGCGTGGAACGCGCCGACACACAGGCGCGGAAGATTAAACGACAGGCCTTTGTCGAGAAGGTCATAGAGTTTTTCCCCGTTTTCCCTTTCGAGACAACTATAGCCCGGATTTATGCCCGCCTATGGGCTTCGTTGGCTGCACAGGGCATTGTTGTAGGAAGCCACGACCTTATTATCGCGGCAACGGCGCTTTCGATGGATTATACAATCATTACGGCAAATATACGGGATTTTGGGAAGATAGAGGGGTTGAAAGTTGTTCGGCTTTAGTTGGTTGAACCCAGGTTGAAATGAGCCGCGGCTGATGAAAAAGTGTATGATTCTTTCAATGAGATAAGGAAAGGGAGAAAAACAAGAAGTGTCTATCGTAAGCTCCATTTGAAATATGAAAAATATTGAATCGCACATAACTGATTTAAAGGGCGCAGACATAGGGTTGCATTTTATATCTCCCTATGTTGGGAAGATTAGACCTGTGTTAGCTCGACATTTAATAAAGACTTATGCAAAACCTAAATCCATAGTTTATGATCCCTTTTGCGGCTCCGGAACCGTACCTCTAGAGGCATGGGCGTGCGGGAATAAATGTTTTGCGACAGATCTTAATGATTATGCCATCACACTGACAAAAGGTAAACTAACGCCGTATAAATCCTTAAATGATGTGCTTGAAAGATTAGATAGAATCAATTCTTGTCTTAAAGATAAGTCACGCAAAGAGTCCATAGGAGTACCACTATGGGTCTCATCTTTTTTCCATCCTAAAACACTCTCAGAAGTTCTTAAATGGACATCTTACTTGAAGGAACGCAAAGAATGGTTTTTGTTGTCCTGTCTCTTAGGAATACTACATCATCAGCGTCCCGGTTTTCTGTCATTTCCGTCGAGTCATGGTGCCCCTTACTTACGGAATAGTAAATATCCTGAGGATATGTTTCCGGAGCTTTACGAATATAGGGAGGTATATTCGAGGCTAAGGGCAAAAGTTACACGAGCTTATAAAAACTTTCCAAGTCTGGACTTTCGCCTTCAACGAGTTGTTCGTAGAGCATCTTCAGAAAATGCTAATCCTCCAGGAAATAGAATACATGCGATAGTGACGAGTCCCCCTTATATGAAATCCTTGACATATGCCCGCGATAATAGGCTTAGACTTTGGTTCCTTGGCAAATCTGATTGGCAATCACTTGAAAAAAGGATATCTCCGACTAGAACTTTTTTTTCAAAGCTTATCGCTGCTTCTTTCATTCGCTGGAGCAAGTATCAGGAAAATGGTGATTATTGCATTATAATAATCGGGGATATTCCCTTTAATAAAAATATGCGATTGCCGGAGTTCGTTGTAAATCAGGCTGAACAGACTGGATATGTGATGGTAGATTCGCTGAAAGATCCAATCCCTTATAAAAAGCGGTTTAATAAACTAAAGTCTCAGATTTCTTCAGAGTGCATTTTAGTATTTCAACGGAGTAAATAGCTTGACTGCAAATTTTATAGGAATAAAAATTGATGGCTACGAAATTGTAGAGGAGGTAGGTACAGGAGCAATTGGCACCGTATATCGTGCTGTCCGAGAGGGAGATATCTACAATATTAGGGCTATAAAGCTTGTAAAGATTGATAATATTCGAGACGGATGGGCGAATGAAATAACAAAGGTTAATAGATTAGAACGATTGCCGGGAGTCGTGGCGTATTACGACCATGGCGAAATTCCTATTAATGGTGAAAACTACTTATGGATTATGTGGCAATTTATACCTGGCACAAGCCTCAAGAATTTAATCCTTCAAAGAAAAATCAATATTCCTATAGTTAAAGCTATTCTCAAACAAATTCTTGAAACGCTGCATGCCTGTATCCAAGTCCAAATCAATCATGGTGATTTGCATTCCGGCAATATTATTGTTGAGGAACCTGATATGCGGCGAATAAGTTCTACCCATCCTGTGTGGGTAACAGATTTTGGATATAAAGCATCGTTTGGCAGTGGAACCCTTGATGATTTTGATGGATTGAACCGCATCATAAAGGACTGTCTCGAAGCGATTGATTTCCATTCTCTTGAGGGCGAAGATAAACAGGCATATACGGTACTAAAACGTGAGTTTTCTCGATATCTTCTCGAAACAAATCATACCGAAGGCGACTATGTAAGAAATCCTGATCGGTTAATACAGAAATTCTTTGAGTTATGTGAGAAGAAGAAAATATTGATTTCAACAGCTCATCGCAATATTCAAGACTATCTTGCGGCAGAACTTATAGGTGATCAATTTGATGAATGGCAAAAACTTTTTGTACCGCACTTTCTTGGAATGGATCAGTTGCTCGGGAAAAACGCGTGTGTTCTTACCGGCTTACGTGGATGTGGTAAAACAATGATATTTCGAAGACTTACGGCTCTCTTTGACTTGCATCTCGGTCCAACAGGAATTGCAAATGCTGATACATTTCTTGGTTTTTACTTGAATGCAAGGAATATTGCTGAAGCATTTCCTTGGTTGCCTCGAACAAAAAAAGAAGAAGCAAGAGCACAAGTTATCCACTACTTTCATGTTTCATGGACTATAGAAGTAATAAAATGGCTAAAGGAATTGCAGCGTAGAAATAGCGAGGTCACGATTTCCTGGGTGCTCGATTTTCTTATTAAGTATTTTCCAGAAGTTGTAGTCCCCTCCTCAGATGAAAATCTCATAATTGCTAATCTTCTGTCATACCTTTCAACCGAACTCGACAATTCCCGCCTTCAAAGTACTTTTCACGAGAAGGAATGGGCCTTATCGGATTATCAGTATTTAGAAAAATTTTTTTCCCTTATAAAAGTTAATCTCTCTTGGCTCACAAAAGAAGCATTTTACTTGTTTTTTGATGATTACTCTACCCCTTTGGTTAAAGATGTTATTCAGGAAATTCTGAATCCCATAGTTTTTCGGCGGTCAAGCATTATAATTTTCAAAGTATCTACAGAGAGTGTTGAGAGTTTTGTTCCTGTCGGACTTAATGATAAATCTCTTGAAGAAGGAGATGATTTTGTCCTGATTGACTTTGGCAATGAATCTATTCAGAGAAAGCGCAACGAGAAAAAAGAAATTCTTGCCGCAATACTAAAGCCTAGAATTGATAGGCATGATGCCTTTGCCCCTCTAAATATTCAACTGAGGGATGTTCTCGGCGACAGTGAACATGACAATAACGAGCTTGCTTTACTGCTTAGGGGGGCGGATGATAAAAGAAAATTACAGTATTTTGGGTATGATGTTTTTTGTTCCGTATGGTCAAGCAATGTAAGGGAAATGATTAGCCTTTTCGCAAACATGGTTTCTTTGGCAGATATTCACAGTTCTGACGAAGTTAAAAATGCTCTGCAAGATAAGCAAAGAGTTATCTCTGACGCAGTTCAGGATAAAGTCTTACGAACAGCCGGTGGTAATTACTTGCAACTACTATCAAGCGCTACGCCTGACACCGCAAACGCATACGAAGCAAATGATTACCAGTTATCTTTTGGTGATCACCTCGTAAAAATTTCCAAATGTTTTCAGGAAATTGCATTATTTGAGATAAAAAATAAAAATTCCAAGAACGTGGATAAAAGTCCTCCGAAGCACGCTCGACGTATAGAAATAAAGGAGATCAAAGATTTCGAGAAAGATTCCGTCAGAGAATACTACAAGGGGATAATCCGTTATGGCGTGTTTTTGCGCGATAATAGAGGGAAAAGTGTTCGTGGAAAAGCCGTCCCCAGATTAGTACTCCGTGGTCTACTGATACCATATTTTACGCTTACATTTTCCCTTCGCGATAGCATTATGTTTTCGTGGGAAGATTTCTGTGAGTTTCTGGAATATCCAGATGACTTTGCTAGAAAATTCATTGACAGACAAATGAAATCTTTGGGAAAAACCGACACTTCTACAGGTCAGGAAAGTTTGAGGTTTGAAGGATGACAGTCTTTCCTCAAATAAAACCTGTAGAGTTTGAACGGTTCATTATAGGGCAAAACTCTCTTTTTGTTTGTTGCGAAGGATTTGAAGAAAGGGCTCTTTCTTTTGTGAGTAAGTTGGACTCTAAAATGTTTTTTTCTAAGTCTATTGTTATTACCTATCTGCCTGAAAAAAAGTCTCGATTGCAAGAGCTTTTACCTCTGGTTAAAAAGCATTCGAAATTATCTCCACAAATAATTTCCTTTCACCGCTTTGAGCCTCAAGACTTTGAAAATGATTTATTATTAAACAAAGAAGCTATTTTAGACGGTATTGATGAGATCATTATTGATATTTCAGTAATGTCGAAATTGATGATTATAATTCTAATCCTATGGCTATCACGTTTCCCGGGACGCATTAGAATTATTTATTCTGAACCGATGGAGTATGCACCTTCAGTAGACCAATTCGAGAAGTTGAAACTTGATTCAACAAATCAAGGATGGTTGCCGTCTCATGGTGTACATGATGTGGTTAGGACAACATTGACATCAAGCATAGTTATGCAGTCAGCACCGTCTATAGTTATAGCCTTTGCATCTTTTAATGAGCAGTTATTACGTGCATTGCTCTCTGTAGTTAATCCATCACATTTCTTCTTAATTAATGGTGCTCCTCCCCATCTTCATTGGAGAGAGGAAGCAACGCAATTTATAAATAGTGCCCTTATAACAGAATATCCGATTGAGAATATGCTTGATGAACATGGAACATTAATCAATAAGGTTAGTACGCTATATTATGAGGAAACCTTTGAATTTCTATCGAAATTATATGCTAAATATTGTTATTCATACAGATTCATAATTGCACCGACGGGTAGTAAACTGCAGGCCTTGTCTTGTGGGCTATTTAAAATATGTTGCCCTGATGTCCACATAGAGTATCCAACACCGGAAAGCTTGAATTTTACTGGTTATAGCAGTCCTGAGATAAGGGAAACTCATGAAATTGTATTCGAAAAGATGTCAGATGTTTTACATATAGCATCATCGAAATATAACCTCGATGGATAGTTGTGGGAAGTTAGAACAATGGGAGAATAAGGGAAGAAAGCGACATCCTGGAATGGGTAATCATGGCTTGGTTATTGATAAGATATAAGCAAGGATATTGATGGAGGTCAAGGCTGGGGAATGAAAAAACAACTCAAAAAGACAACAATTGTTCAGACGCGAGAAGAAGTAATTTCAATCCTGAGGAAAGAACTTCCATATCTTAAAGACAAATATGGCGTTGAGAGGATAATCCTCTATGGCTCTTTTGCAAAAGGCAATCAAAAGAAGAAAAGCGATATAGATATCCTTGTGGACCTTCGTAAAACTTTGGGATTCGAGTTTGTTGCACTCGCTGATACGCTTGAAGAAAAGCTGGGAAGAAAGGTTGATGTTGCAACGTTCGAGCATTTTAAGGGGAGTTTTCATAATCCAAGGTATAGACACATTGCAGAAGATATTGAAAAGAGCATGATTTATGTCTAAGAAACGAAGAGACAAGGATTTTCTCGGAGATGTAAATATAGTTATGGCGAAATATGAAAACCGGAAGGAATGATCCTTGCCCATGCGGCAGCGGGAAGAAGTACAAAAAGTGTTGTTTGATCTCCACTCAGATTGTGAATGGAAGAGAAGACTCCATAAGGGAGAAGCTTGTTCAGGATTTGTTGAGGTTTTTTAAGAGGCATTACGAAGATCGTTTGGATGATGCAATGTATATTTTCTGGGATGATTTTGATCCGGATGAACACCTGAGTGAGGCAACACTTCGTTCTGCGGATATAAATTTCTGGGAGTGGATCGTCTTTGATTATCTGGTTGATGAAGACAATGACAAGAAACTTATTGACCTGTATCTGGAGAAACACAAGATTATATCGGCAGATGAACACAGGATATTGATCATGATGAAGAATTCTGTCATCAGCCTTTATGAGGTGCAGGAGGTGTTTCCGGAAAAAGGACTGCTGCTGAAAGACCTTGTGCTCGGCGGTGAATATGATGTGCAGGAGAAGGCCGCAACAAGAAGTTTGAGTAAATGGGACATCTTTGCTGCAAGACTCCTGCATGTTGACGGTTCATATATTATGAGCGGCGCGGTTTATCCGTATAACTTAAAGTTTAAGGAAAGAATGCTTGCGGACATTCAGGGAGAATTTGAGGATTACACGGTTGACTGGCCTGATGCGACATTAGATGAGTTTTTAAAGAACAACAGCGAGATATTTAATTTCTATTGGTATGACGTTATCCAGAATCCGCCTCCTTTGAAGTTTGCAACTACCAGCGGAGAGCCTTTTCTTTTATCTAAGGCTGTTTTTGAGATTACAGATAAACAGGCTGTCATGAATGGATTGCAGAACATCAAAGGCTTTGAGCAGGACAAGGATGATTTCGTATGGCTGGACAATCGCAATGACGAAGGCAGCGCAACTGTGCTCGGCAATATTGAGATAAAGGAAAATAAATTGGTCCTTTCATGTAATTCAAAGAAACGTCTTGAAAAAGGCAAAAAGCTTATTGCTGACCAAATGTCCGGCGTTCTTGTCCATAAAGCCGACACCTTCCAGGACCCTATGCGGGTTGCAAAATCGCTCAAGGACAGTCCTCCTAAAGAGCTGAAGAATGAAATTCCAATTGAGATCCAGCAACAGATATATACCCAATTCATGCAGAAGCATTCCGAGAAATGGCTGAATGAAAAAATCCCGGCCCTTGACGGAAAAACTCCTGTGCAGGCCATTAAAACCGATGAAGGTAAAAGGAAAGTTGCTGAACTACTGAAGTCCTTTGAGAATAGCGAAGAACATAATAAAAGAAAAGGCAGGCCGTTTTATGACCTTTCATGGATGTGGGACAGGCTGGGACTTATAAGGGAAGAATGAAGAGCGCTTACAACGACACCGGCTTAACGTTCCAGATGTTTTCCGCGTATTCTCTTATCGCCCTGTCGCTTGAGAACTTGCCTGATCGGGCAACATTCAATATGGACATTTTCGTCCAGTGCTCTTCGTCTTTGTAAGCCTCGGACACTTCTTCCTGACATTTAATGTAGGAAGCATAATCAGCCAGAACAAAAAACCGGTCATAGTCCAGGAGCGAATTAACAATGGGGTAAAACAGTCCATGATTATCGGGCGAGAAATGACCTTGTGAAATCTGGTCTATCGCCTGCCTTAGCCTGTGGTTTTGCTCATAGTACAGGTGTGGGTTATATGAAGATCTCAGCGTCATGATTTCATCCGCCTTGAGACCGAAAAGGAAAAAGTTCTCCTCTCCAACTTCTTCCCTGATCTCGACATTTGCACCGTCCAGTGTCCCGATAGTCAGCGCTCCGTTAAGGGTGAATTTCATGTTGCCGGTTCCCGATGCTTCATATCCGGCGGTAGATATCTGTTCTGAAAGTTCCGCAGCAGGTGTGATACGCTGTGCAAGA
>Ga0209211_10010227_pt1 | contig 12278 bp, 10 predicted proteins | sample RifGroA2_FD_183992 | JGI IMG/M metagenome (GOLD analysis project Ga0209211, IMG submission 183992) | Groundwater microbial communities from Rifle, Colorado, USA - Groundwater A2 (SPAdes) (version 2) | ecosystem: Environmental > Aquatic > Deep subsurface > Groundwater | place: Rifle, Colorado... | reverse complement strand
CGCATCCATGGAATAACCAATGAGCAACACGGGTCACTGTAGTGGTTGATACTTTGAGTTTTTTTGCAATCACTTTATAAGACATGCCTTGTTTTAACAATCTTGCCATTTCTAATCGGTTGGCTAATTCTTCAATTTCTTTTATCGTTAAAAGGTCTCTCAAAAAATTGGCCACTTCCTGATCGTTTTTTAATTTTAAGAAAGATTTCACCAGAAATTTCTCTTTACCGTTTTTTGGTTTGTAGTTTTGATATGTCGACATAAAATAATTATAACATTCACTTGACTTTTTAAATACTATGTATTATCATGTTAACACGTTAATATATTTGTTTTGATAACTTTATGAACTTTATAGACTTTAAAAACTTTATGAACTCTTTAGTTCATCATCCCCTGCTTTCCAGGCGGGGTCGCCTTTTATGTAATTAATATTTTGAATATTATTACCCTACCTCGCCAACAGGCGGGTTTTTCTTTGCCCGCCGAAGTTTCAACGAAGGCGGGTTATGTATTAAAAATTCAATTTAAAAAAATATGACAGAACAAAAAACAGGTAAGGAAAAAATACAGCCAATGAATTTTCGCAGTCAATTAATTTGTTATAGACCGGGTGGAAATGATACGGTATTAATTTTAAATGGCGATGTCAATCCTTTAACTAAAAAGGTCATAAATAATTCTGTTATGAAAATTTATCCAAACATTGAACAAGTTGGCTTTGTTTTTTTGATGGAAAATAAAGTTCAACTTAATATGGCTGGTGGAGAATTCTGTGGCAATGCTACCAGATCTACTGCAGATTTGGCTTTAAACAGTCAACCCGGGAATTTGCAAATCAAAGTTTCGGGAGTTGAAAACGTTCTTAAAGCTGGTGTTACTCCAGACGGAGAAGCATTTGCCCAAATGCCCGTGTATTCTAATATTTCCAAAGTCAAAAAGGATACTAAAAACGAATCCGGCTGGATTGTTGAAATGGAAGGAATTACGCACTATGTAGATTTTGATTCTACAAAAATTATTGGACTAAGCGATGAAGAGATAAAACAACTATCGATTTCAACAATTAGAGAAAAAGGGTTGGAACAATTTCCTGCTAGCGGAGTTATCTATGTTAAGAAATTGGGAAATGAAGGTTTACAGATTACACCCGTTGTATATGTGAAAGAAATTAATACATTGTTTCTTGAAACAGCATGTGGTTCCGGAACTTGTGCCGTAGGGGAAGTAATGTCGATAATAAATAATAGATCGATTATAGAGCTACCTATTTTACAACCTTCCGGAGAAATTATAAAAATTTCCGTTGAATATATAAATAGAAAATTTGAATATGCTCAGATTCAAGGAGAAGTAAAAAAAATATCTGAAGGAATCATCAGGATTGATAAGGAAAATTCTTTTTATGTTATTGAGGATTTTAATTCAGAAGCTTTCAATGATCCATTAACTCGAAGTAATATTATTCAGCTTTACAAAGACATTTTTAAAGAAAAACCTTATTTTGAATCTTTTACTGATGAGGAAGTAATTGGTTACTTTAAAGAATATATTGAAAAAGGGAAAGTGTTAATAGCTAGAAATGAACAAGGAATTGTTGGTTTTTCCGCAATTTTACCTTTAAATTCTCAGACAGAAATATCTAATTTAGCTAGTCAATTTGGTGTCAACATAGACAATTGCCAATATATTGCCGAGCTTGGGGTAAGAATAGATCAAAGAAGAAAAGAAATCGGTCAGGGATTAATTGAAGAGTTACTTATGACTTTACCGGAAAATGTTGAAACATTATTAAGAACAACGAAAGCAAATGAGTTTGCTATTGCTCTATATGAAAAACTTGGTTTTTCACGAATTCAAGGGATGGAGGAAGTTGTTAAACAACAGCGAATCGAAGGGAAAAATATAGAAGATCAAAGAATATTTATGATCAAAAGTTTATAAAATTAAAATGATTAAATATAAAGATCTAATTGATATTAAGATAACTGAGAATCAAGAAAAATTCGTTATAATTGATCAAAAGATTATTAAATTCGGATACATAGAAGTAATGTCAGATATGAAAAGCTTTTTAAGTGGAAAAATAATTGTCAGAAAAAGCGTTTATCAAAGATTGATAACGGCTCAAAATTATCTAAAGAAATTTAATCCAATGCTTGACCTTTACATAACATATGGATATCGAAGTCCAGAGATACAAACTAATTTATTTATAAAACAATTAAGGAATATTTCTGAAAATCAATTTTTTTCTAATCTTTTAAATTTATATGAAGCGGTTCATAAATTTATTGCCGTTCCCACCGTCGCTGGTCATCCTACGGGCGGAGCGATTGATTTATCGATATGTAACGTAAAAAATAACAAATTTTTAGAATTTGGATCAAAAATATATGACTTTTCAACAGATAAATGCGAAGTCTTTAATCGGAATATTTTAATACCGGCAAAAAAAAATAGATTGTTATTAAGAAGAATAATGATGAAGGCTGGTTTTGCCCCTTACGATGGCGAATGGTGGCATTTTTCTTATGGTGACCGCGAGTGGGCAAATTATTATAAACAAAGTAAGGCTATTTATAGACAAATTCCTATTAATAAAATTTCTTTTTAGGTAATTTCTTATGATAAATAACCTCTTTATACCCCATCTTTATTTTTCTTCCTTTCATTTGTTTTTCAATTATCATATTTAATTTTTCCCGATATTCTTCGGTGTCAGCTTTTTCAAATTCCGGGATTAACTCAGGAGAGTCTTTTTTTAGATAATTAAATAGTCTGTCCTTAATTTTTGGGTTTAAATTCAAATGTTCAAACCAAACTTTCTTGACCCCGATTTCTTCAAGCTTATCAATGATTTCCCTTATCTTTTTTTCGTCGTGAATAAAATATGGGACGATTGGGCCAACAAAGGCATAGGTATTTATTCCCGAGTCAGATAGTTCCTTAAGCGCTTTAATTCTAGCAGTAACAGGTGGAGCTTTGACTTCTAAAAACCTGGAGATTTTATCGTCAAGTCCTGTGATCGTCATTCCGACTTCAATATTCTTAAATTGTTTAAACAGATCAACGTCTCGGGTGACGAGTGGTGATTTAGTTAAGATAGAAACTGGCCCTTGATAACCAAATTCCAATAATACCTCAAGACACTTTCTCGTCAATTTATATTTTGCCTCCATCCCAACGTATGGATCGGTGACCGAACTAAAAAATATTGAACCAAAATTATATCTTGTGGACGTACGTCGTATAGATAATTTTTTAAGTTCTTTTTTTAATAATTGAGGAGCGTTTATTTTTACATCCAAGTAATCACCCCAGACTTCGTTCGGATGTTTCCACCGTGCAATTTGGGCCGCATAACAATACATACAACCGAATAAACAGCCGTTATAACAGTTGATCACCCAGTCGGATGCCGGTAAACCGGATTTGGTAAGAATTGATTTAGCCTCGACTTCTCTAATTTTAAGCACCATATCTATCGATTAATTTTAGCAGATACAACAATCTAATTCATAGGTTTTGTAGGTTATAAGCAATTGACTAAAAATATACATTATCTAATATTATTTTAGCATGTCCGCCTATTCTTACCGTTCGCCTTTTCATCCCGATTTAATCGGGAACGGCTCACGGAGCGAATTTAGGCGGATTTAAGAAACTCTAAACTCGTAGAACTCGTTAAGAGTTTCTAAAAAAAGGAGGTGAAATATATCATGGATGACAAAATACAACCTAAACCAAAACTCGATTCCAAAGTTCTAAAATGCAGCGGGAAAACAATCTTTTTTGATACTTATGCCGCTAAAAATAATAGCAAATATGTGAAAATAACTGAGTCGAGATTTAATAAAGAGACTAAACAAAGTGTCAGATATTCGATTATTCTTTTTAACGAAGACCTGGAAGGATTCAAGAAAACTTTGGAAGAGATAAAACTGGACTGATTATTTGCCTAAATAAAATCTTTTCTCTTTGTTATTAAATTTTTCGATGGCGTATCTAAGCATTGTCCGCGGCATTGCTTTGTAATAAATGTTTAGAAAATCGATCTCTGTTTTTTTGTCTCTTTTCCCCAGTTCACGAAGCATCCAACCGACCGCTTTGTGAATTAAGTCATGGTCATCATTGAGAAGAATTTTAGAAACATTCAATGTATCGATATATTGATGGTTGCGGATAAACTCAAAGGTGGAAATAATGGCAATTCTTTTTTCCCAAAGATTTGTTGATTGTGCTAGTTGATATAAAATTTTTCTGTTCTTATCCAATAACCAGTTACCCAAAATATAAGAACAAGACAAATCTACTAAATCCCAATTGTTAATTTGTTTGGTATTTTTTAAATAAAACTTGACTATATTTTCTTTTGAATTTTCATCGGCTTTATCGTATTTAAACCTTAAAATCATCAAAGCTGATAAACGGTGTTCGTGAATCTTGCTGTCAAGAAATTTTTGCAGGTCTTTTAAATCAATATCTTGATATTTTTTACTAATTGATCTTAGCTTTAGCACTGTTATCCCTAAGAACTCATCTCCTTCACCATACTCCCCTTTTCCCGTCTTAAAAAATCTCCGAAAAACTTTTTCTTTTTCCGGATCAGCTGAATTTTTTAACTCCCGAAGAAGACTGTTTAACATAACTACTCTTTCTTCACTTCCCAAAAATCAGTTCCAGCCGCGTCCCATTTCAATCTTTTTTCATCCGGATCGGAAAAATTAAACTGTTCGTTGACAAAATATAATATTGTCCCTGGCTTATTTGCTACATTAACCACACCATGAGCCACACCTCTGGGGACTAGAACTAATTTTGCGCTTCCTCCTCCCATTATCACTCTCATTTTGACATCTTTTGTATCAGAATCATTTCTCAAATCCCAAAGACCCAAAATCATATGATCTTCGGCTGGAATATACCAAACGTCTTCCTGTTTAAAATGGATGTGCCAGGCTTTGATAGCTCCACCAATGATTTTAGACCTGTTAATCTGTCTGACTTTGAAATCAGGAAAGGCTTCTAAGTTTCCATGTTCGTTAACTCGAGTTAGTTCTTCAAAAGTTCCATCTTCGCCAATCCATTTTTTTACTTCTATAATTTTTACCCCATCAATTACTTTCTTTTTTGAATACTCCTGAACATAAACCTCCTGCCTTAACTTAACTAAAATATCATCAAGGCTTAAATTTTTCATACTATAGTTTTTTAATTTTTAACTTATTAAGGATATTATAGTATAATTTATAGATAAAAATATAGTCAGCATAGCTCAGCGGTACCCCAGTAGAACTCTTGCGAGTCTACGGGGTAAAGAGCATCCGTTTCACCTGCCCGCCGCTGCCACGGTTGGATGCTATCGTAGCTCAGCGGTAGAGCACTCGTTTCATAAGCGAGACGTCACAGGTTCGAATCCTGTCGATAGCACAGCTTTGGCAGGCGGGTAAGCGGGACGTCGTAGGTCCGAATCCTACTGCTGACACACAAAGACAGTCTTTATAAAGACTGTCTTTAGTAATCTTTATGACTGATCTTTCAATTATTATTGTTTCCTATAACACGAAAAAAATTACTCAGGACTGTCTCGAGTCCATCAATAGATCCTTAATGGGAACAAAAATCAAATACGAAATTGTCGTTCTTGATAATAACTCGCATGACGGTTCTCCCAAACTTCTAGAAACAATGTTTCAAGATAATCATAATAATTTGATTTACAAACAGACCGGTCAAAATCTTGGCTTTGGCAAAGGGACTAATCTTGGCGTTAAAATCGCTCAAGGACAGTATGTTTTGCTTTTGAATTCCGACACAATTATTCTAAACCGGTCGATTGAAAAACTTTACAATTTTTATCTGGAAAACGAAAAACAGGTTCATTTTTTGGGAGCTAAACTGCTTAATCGAGACTTAACTTCTCAACCATCAGCCGGTCATTTTTTTACCTTACCGGTTGTTTTTGCTACATTACTTCTCAAAGGCGACTATTGGGGTGTAACTCGTTCTTCGCCAAATAAATTTTCTCAGGTTGATTGGATATCAGGTGCTTGTATCTTGACAAACAAAAAGTATTATCAACAATTAGGAGGATTCGATAAAGATATTTTTATGTATATGGAAGAAGTTGACCTTTTATATCGTGCACGAAAGAAAGGTTTGAATACTTATTTTTTTCCTGACTCTCAAATTATTCATCTCGGTTCGGCTTCATCTGACGGTAAAACTTTTCCTATTCTCCAAGTCTATAAAGGTTTCTTATTTTTTTATAAAAAGCATTACTCTGTTTTTCATTTACTAATTCTTCATGTTATTTTGAAATTTAAAGCCCTAATTGCCTATTTAATTGGTAAAATTAAAGGCGATCGATATCTAATTGAAACCTATGAACAAGCTTTTAAACTGGCTTAAACAACTTGACAACAATTTAGTAAAAATATTACTGATTGGTTTTGTATTTTTTGTTCCTCTATGGCCAAAACTTCCATTTAAAATGATTGACTATACCTACATTGCCATCCGCCTTGAGGATATTTATCTAGCTATTTTAGCTTTGATATTTTTTGTTCAACTTTTGAGAAAAAAGGTTTCCCTTAATAAAAAATTTCTTCTGCCCTTTATTTTATTTTTATCGGCGGTTTTTATATCATATTTTTGGAATGCTTACATTTCAAAAAACATCGAGTTTCCCCATCTTGGTCTGTTTCATTCTTTGAGAAGAGTTGAGTATATGATTATGTTCTTTATCGCTTCGTCAGTTATAAAAACAAAAAAAGATTTTTGGCAGATAATGTTAGGTTTTTTTATCTCTATTTTTTTAGTGATTTTGTACGGACTAGGTCAAAAATTTTTGAATTTTCCGGCTGTCCAAACAATGAACCCCGAATACGCTAAAGGTTATCTTTTATACCTAACACCAGAAGCGCGAATCTCTTCTACTTTTGCCGGCCATTATGATCTGGCTATATATCTGGTTATGTCAATTCCTATTATTCTCTCTTTTTATTTTTCCAAAAATAAAAATTCTTATCTTTATCTATTTATTGGTGCACTAATAATTCTTTTATATACTTCATCCCGATCTTCTTTTATTGCTTATGTTATTGCCACTGTATCTTTTTTAATATTTGTCAGGAAATATAAATTCTTAATTTTTGTTTTGATTTTAACAGTCGGATTAATGTTTACGACAGGTGAAATCAGCAAAAGGTTTTTAAAAACTTTTCAGGTAAAAAGAATTTTAGTTGATGACAGAACCGGAGCTGTTTACATCGGTCAGACAATCACTACCAAAGAACTACCTGCCGGATCTTTTTATGTTAGATTAAAAGATCAATCAAAATCAAAAGGTGATGATTCGGATAATTTGGTTAAGTTTAGAAACCAAGTTGTCTTAGAAAAAACAAGAGAAGCCACTATTTCGGGAGAAATAACTACTTTGGAGGAAAAAAAATATATGGCTACTTTATCAGCTAATCTAAGATCGGTTAATACAGTTGTTTCTGATATTTCAATGGCGACCCGTTTTCAAATTGAATGGCCGAGGGCGATTAATGCTTTTAAAAAAAACCCTTTACTGGGGACAGGCCCGTCATCACTCACTGAAGCTACTGATGGCGATTATTTCCGCTGGTTGGGTGAATTCGGTTTATTTGGCACAATCGCTTTTTTAAATATTCTATTTCTTATATTAAAAACCGTCTGGGATAAAATTAAAAAACTTGGCTTTAATGATAAGTTAATAGGTTATGGATTTATTTTTGGATTCTTGGCTCTTTTTATAAACGCCTCTTACATTGATGCTTTTGAAGCATCTAAAGTCGCCTATACTTTCTGGACAATAGCAGGACTTTACGTTGGATACTATGAATTAAATTCAAAAGTCAAAAATCAAAAGTCAAAAATATAAGTAAAAAGTTAAAAGTATTTAGGAAAAAACTTTTTAATTTTGACTTTAACTTTTGAATTCTAACTTTTGACTTTTAACCTATGAAAAAACTTGACATACTTATTCTTTCCATTATTTTAATTATCGCTTTTATTTTTCGTCTTTATAAAATTAATATTCCTTTAGCCGATCTTCATTCTTGGCGGCAGGCTGATACGGCGGCCGTAGCCAGAAATTTTGTGAAAAATGGCTTTGATTTATTTCATCCCAAATACGACGATCTCTCTAATGTTCAGTCGGGAATTGATAACCCCCAGGGATACCGGATGGTCGAGTTCCCGATTTATAACGCGATTTTTGCCTATTTTTATAAGCTGATACCAATGTTATCTCTCGAAATTTGGGGAAGATTGACAACGATTATTTTTTCTTTAATCATAATTGCAGTTCTTTATTATTTACTCCTTAAAGAAAATAATCGTTTATCAGCTATCTTCGGAGCTTTTGTCTATGCTGTCTTCCCGTTTTTCGTTTTCTTCTCAAGAGTGATTTTACCAGAAACTTCGGCCTTAGCTTTTTCTATGATAGCAATATTCTTTTTCTATCTTAATTCTAATCGTAAAGAAAAAAATTTCATATCTTTTATTTATTATTTGTTATCTATCGTTTTTTTTGCTTTATCCTTACTAATTAAGCCAACGCTAATTTTTTATCTTCTCCCTATCATTGTCCTCTTTTATAGAAAATATAAACTTAATTTAATTAAAAGATTAGATTTTTATCTATACTTTATTATTACTCTTGTACCTTTAATTTATTGGAGATTTTATATAAAAAATTTTCCTGAAGGGATTCCTTATTCCGACTGGTTATTTACTTCGGTAAATACCGGTAACGGTTTAAAAAGTATTTTATTCCGGCCTTCGTTTTTTCGCTGGATTTTTTTTGAAAGAATTAATAACCTAATTTTAGGCGGGTACCTGACATTATTTTTTGTCTTAGGAATAATCTCCAAACACAAAAAATATTTTTTTATCAGTTTTGTTTTTTCCGCTTTAGCTTATATTTTTGTTTTTCAAGGAGGGAACCTCCAACATGAATATTATCAAATTTTAATATTGCCTGTTTTTGCTATTATGATAGGTCTTGGCGTGAGTTTTGTTTTTGATCATAAAAAAGAATTTATTAATCCTATTTTTATGTCCTTCTTTATTTTTATTATGTTTGGTTTTTCATTTTATTTTTCGTATTTCAAAGTCATAAACTATTATAAATATTCACAAGATTTAGTTCAAGAAGCTAATATAATCAATAGTTTAACTGATTCCAAAGATTTAATTGTCACTGACCGAACAGGCGATACCACTTTGCTTTATTTGAGTAATCGCCGAGGTGCACCGGCTATCTACCGTGAGCCAATTGAACTAAAAAAGTTGGGATATAAATATTTAATTACATCAAGTGAGGGAGAGATCAAAATGATGAAAGCGGATTTTGAAATAGTTTTTGAAAATAAAAAATTTACTTTATTTAAGTTATGATCCCACTTCGCCTAAAGGCTTCGTTTGGGATCATACCTAACGTAGTTAAAAAAAATTATAATTTATTTTAACGAAGTGGTATGAAAATATTGATGGTTACGCCTTATGTTCCTTACCCTCCGTCATCGGGCGGACAGATAAGGACCTTTAATCTTCTCAAATATTTAAGTCTAAATAATGAAATTACATTAGTGGCTTTATATAAAAATAACGGGGAGAAAAAATATGAATCCCATCTGAAAAAATACTGCAAAAAAATCTATCTATGCAAAAGGCCTTCTTCACCTTGGCAGTTTAAAAATATTTTCAAAACTATTTTCTCTTTTTCGCCTTTTTTAGTAGTTAGAAACTATTCTAATGAAGCAAAAACAATAATTAATGAATTGTTATCAAAAGAAAAATTTGATGTCATCCACGCTGAAACTTTCTATGTTATGCCCCATATTCCAAAAACAAAAGTTCCAACCGTTCTCGTTGAACAAACAATTGAATATAAAGTTTACAAACATTTTGTGAATTCGCTTCCATTTTTCTTTAGAATGTTGATTTATTTTGATATCGATATCATAAAACTTAAATATTGGGAAAGATTTTACTGGAAAAAGGCTAACGCTGTTGTTGTCGTTTCTTCATCTGATGAAAAACTTATAAGAAATGAGGAGCCGAAATTAAAAACGTCAATAATTCCTAACTGCGTCGGAGATGAAATGATTGTTGATAGATTAGAAAAAAAAGATTTAAAAAAACCGATTGTATTTTTTCAAGGAAATTTTTTCTGGTTACAGAATGTCGAAGCGGCTAAATTTATAATTAATAAAATATATCCTCAACTTATTAAAGAGTTGCCTTATGTCAAAGTTATCATTGCTGGGCAAAACGCTAAGAAATTAGGTGATTTTTTAAATACTAAAATCAAGATCATTAATATTGAGCCTGATAATATTGATTTGGTAAAACAATTATTTAAACAAGCCACATTATTTATTGCCCCTATTTTTGGACCAGGTGGAACCAGACTGAAGATTCTGGCCGCCATGGGTTCGGGAATGCCGGTCATTTCATCTGTGACCGGAATTGAAGGGCTCGAGGTCGTCAATCACAAAAATGTTATTATTGCCAATAATCCAGAAGAATTTATACTAAATATAAAAAAGATCCTGCTTAATACTGATCTTTATGAAAAAATTAGAACAAATGCTTACAATTTAGTTCAAGATAAATACCGATGGAGTAAGACGGCTAAGCAACTGGAGTCAGTTTATAAAAATTTATAGTAAAATATCTTCATGACAAGAATTGGAGTTGACGGTAACGAAGCTAATGTGGAAAAAAGAGTCGGCGTTTCTGTTTATGCTTTAAATATTCTTAAATATTTTAGTAAAGTCGCTAACCAAGAAACTCAATTCAATGTCTATCTAAAGAACTCTCCTCTCAATGATCTTCCGGAGGAAAATAAATACTTTAAATATTGTTTAATTAACGGAAAGTTTTTGTGGTCACAGATATATTTACCTATCCATTTATATTTTAATAAAAATATTGATGTATATTTTTCCCCGGCTCATTATTTACCCCGTTTTTGTCCGGTCCCCCAAGTCGTCACTATCCATGATTTAGCCTATCTTTATTATCCAGAAGATTTTACCAAAAAAGATTTATGGCAGTTAATAAATTGGACTAAATTTTCTATAAATAAAGCTGATAAAATTGTTGCCGTTTCAAAAACGACTAAGAAAGACATTATAAAAAATTATGATATTGACGAAAATAATATTACAGTTGTCTATAATGGATACGAGAAATTAAGTCAAAAGTTAGAAGTCAAAAGTCCCTCCTTCGCTATAGCTTCGGAGGGCAAGCAAAACTACAATTCAAAAGTAAAAAGTAAAGAACCTTTTATCCTTTTTGTTGGAACAATTCAACCTAGGAAGAACTTGGAGACGTTGATTGATGCTTTTGATAAATTTATTCAAACAAATAAGAATTTTAAGCTTGTTATCGTCGGGAAAAAAGGTTGGCTTTATGAAAATATTTTTGAAAAAGTAAAGGTTATGAATTTAGAAAATAAAGTTATATTTACTGACCACGTTTCGGACCCTGAATTAGTCTGGTTGTATAAAAACGCTTTTTGCCTAGTCTTACCGTCTCTTCACGAAGGCTTTGGCATCCCTATTCTTGAGGCGATGAACTTTGACTGCCCAGTCGTTACCTCTTTTTCCTCATCACTCCCGGAAATCGGTGGAGACGCCAGTCTTTATTTTAATCCGAAAAATCCTGATGACTTACTGGAAAAATTAAAGACTCTTCAAAATAATAATGAATTAAGAAAAGAATTAATAACAAAAGGCAGACAACGAATTAAGGATTTCTCCTGGGAAAAATGCGGAAAAGAAACGTTAGATGTTATCACAGGGTCAGACCCTCGAAGAGGGTCTGACCCTATAAAAATCATACCCGACGACTATTCCTCTCCAGATTACAACAACCAAGTTCTTCATCCTCTTCAAACCTGGGAGTGGGGTGATGCTCGAAAAAAAATGGGAATTAAAACCCTGAGAATATTAGATGGCAAAAACGTTTTTCAATTAACATTTCATAAAATTCCAAAAATAAATTACAAAATTGGGTACCTACCACGTTCTGTTATTCCAACTAAGGATGTTCTGGACTTCCTTACAGTTTATGCTAAAAAAAACAAGATAATCTTTATTAAAATCGAACCATATGAAGAAAAGTTAAAAGTTAAAAATCAACAGTCAAAAGTACAATTAAAAAGTCAAAAGTTAGTTGAATCAAAACATCCTTTATTTCCTAGCTGGACACAAATTCTGGATCTTAATAAATCC
>Ga0209211_10010226_pt1 | contig 12278 bp, 13 predicted proteins | sample RifGroA2_FD_183992 | JGI IMG/M metagenome (GOLD analysis project Ga0209211, IMG submission 183992) | Groundwater microbial communities from Rifle, Colorado, USA - Groundwater A2 (SPAdes) (version 2) | ecosystem: Environmental > Aquatic > Deep subsurface > Groundwater | place: Rifle, Colorado... | reverse complement strand
ATAATTATGGCGCTGAAAGCATACAGGTTCTTGAAGGATTAGAAGCAGTAAGAAAAAGACCTAGTATGTACATAGGTACTACAGGTTTACCTGGACTGCATCACTTAGTATATGAAGTTGTGGATAATTCTATTGATGAGGCATTGGCTGGATTCTGTAAAGAGATAGTTGTTATCATCAATGAAGATAATTCAGTCACTGTTGTTGATGACGGCAGAGGAATTCCAATTGCAATACATTCGCAGTACAAGATGTCTGCATTAGAAGTAGTTATGTGCAAACTGCATGCAGGTGGAAAGTTTGATAAAAAAACATACAAGGTTTCTGGTGGATTACATGGGGTTGGTATTTCTGTAGTAAATGCTTTATCAACATGGCTGCAAGTTGAAGTTAGAAGAGATGGCAGGCATGTTGCAATGATCTTTGAAAGAGGACATTCAAAATCAGGAATAATTGAAAAAGGCGCAGCAGATACAACTGGGACAACAATAACATTTATGCCAGATAAAGAAATATTTGAATCTATTGAGTTTAGTTTTGACACAGTTTCTGCAAGGATGAGGGAGTTAGCATTTCTTAATAAAGGAATAAAAATAATTGTGCGCGATGAAAGAACAGAAAAAGAAAATATTTTTCAGTATGAAGGTGGAATAGTTTCATTTATTGAATATCTTAACAGGAATAAAACTCCATTGCATCCAACGATATATTTTGATACTGAGAAAAACGGCAATGAAATAGAAGTTGCAATGCAGTACAATGCAGGATACATTGAAAATATTTTCTCGTTTGTAAATAATATCAATACAATTGATGGAGGAACACATTTAACTGGATTAAAGACAGCATTGACACGAGCGTTTAACAATTATGCTGAGTCAAATAAATTAATTGATGAAAAAGATTTAAAATTAACAAGCGATGATGTCAAAGAAGGGATGTGCTGTGTTATCTCTGTAAAAGTTCAGGAGCCGCAGTTTGAAGGCCAGACAAAAACAAAGTTAGGCAATAGCGATGTTAAAGGAATTGTTGATTCTATTGTATTTTCAAGCCTGACAACTTATCTGGAGGAGAATCCAAAGATAGCAAAGTTAATTGTTGAAAAGATTGTAACATCTGCAAAAGCAAGAGAAGCTGCAAAGAAAGCAAGAGACTTGACACGAAGAAAGTCTGCGCTTGATTCTAGTTCATTACCTGGAAAATTAGCAGACTGCCAAGAAAGAGATCCAGCAAAATGCGAGTTGTTTATCGTCGAGGGGGATAGTGCGGGTGGAAGTGCAAAGATGGGTCGTGACAGGAAGTTCCAGGCAATTCTGCCATTAAAAGGTAAGATCCTTAATGTAGAAAAAGCAAGAATCAATAAAGTTGTTGATAATGATGAAATCATCACTTTAGTTACTGCAATTGGTACAAATATTGCAGAAGAATTTGATATCAAAAAACTGCGATATCATAAACTAATTCTTATGACTGATGCAGATGTAGACGGCAGCCACATACAATGTTTGCTGTTAACTTTCTTGTATAGATTTATGACGCCATTGATTGAACAAGGTCATGTGTATGTTGCAATGCCGCCTTTGTATAAAGTCAAAAAAGGCAAAACTGAGAATTATGTCTACAAAGAAGAAGAATTGTTTAGATTATTGAAAGAGATTGGCAAAGACAATGTAAACATTCAGCGGTACAAAGGTTTGGGAGAAATGAATCCTGAACAGTTATGGGAGACAACAATGGATACTGAAAAAAGAATGCTGAAACAGATTAAGATTGAAGATGCTGTAATTGCAGATGAAATATTTACATTGTTGATGGGTGATCAAGTTGAGCCTAGAAGAAAGTTTATTCAGGATCATGCGAAAGAAGTAAAGAATTTGGATTTGTGAATTGTTTTAGATTTTGTTTTATAATTAACTTCTATACCATAGTTCCATAAGTGATTTATATACAGTTCTGAGTACTTACTATTAGTTTAGGTTATATCCATCGTCAAAAGAGAGGTGATTTTTATTTTTAAATAACAAAGTTTTTATATTTGATTGATTCTAATATATTTAGTGATTAAAATGCGGCAAGATATGATTATGATTTCAAGAAAAGAGTATGAAGGTATGAAAGAAACTATTGAAATACTGCAAGATTCAGATATAATGCAACAAATCATCCAAAGTGAGAGAAATATTAAAGAAGGAAAGACAAAGAAATTGAATCTTTAGTAAATCTTATGTGTACCAATTGCTTCTATATATATTATTTTATTTGTGTCGTTGATGGTATAGATCATTCTAATGTTAGAACCTAACCAGCAGCTCCATCTTTTAGCAAGTTTTCCATGCAATGGATGTGCACCACATTCTGTTCGTGGTGATTGTTTTAATCTCTTCAATTTTTCGATTATATCTGTTCTTACTTTTATATATGATTCGAGTATTTTTTCTGTTCTTGAATTGGCAATATGAATTTCGTACATTTATTATTATTAATATAGACTATAAGTTATATTTATATTATACAGTTTAGTAATATTAATAAATAACTGAGATTATTAATCATTACATGAATAAACTCCTCTTTGGAACATCAGGGATTCCTTTATCAACTAATCCAAGAAATACTATTGAAGGGATTAAACAAGTAAAAAAGCTTGGATTAGATAATATGGAGATTGAATTTGTCAGAAATGTGAATATTTCTTTGGAAAAAGCTCCAGAAGTTAGAAAAATAAAAACAGAACAGGAGATTAATTTAACATGTCATGGACAATATTGGGTTAATCTTAATTCTCAGGATAAAGCAATTGTTGAAGCAAGCAAAAAAAGGATAATTGATGCTTGCACAATTGCAGATGCAGCAGGTGTTTGGAGTATTTGTTATCACATGGCATATTATATGAAGCTTGAGAAAGAAGTTGTTTTTTTGAATATTAAGAATGCATTGAAAGATGTATTCAAAGAACTGCGTGATAGAAGTATAAATAAATTATGGCTTCGGCCAGAGACAGGCGGTAAAATAAATCAGTTTGGTGATGTTGATGAATTAGTAAAGCTCAGTCAGGAATTCGAGCAAGTTCAGCCATGCATTGATTTTGCTCATCATTTTGCGCGAACACAGGGGAAGTGCAACACTCACAATGATTGGAGCAAGATTCTAGAAACAATTGAAAAAGGTTTGGGTAAAGAAGGTTTAAATAATATGCATTGTCATATGGAAGGAATTGAATATGGAACTTCTGGAGAAAAGAGTCATGTCAATCTAAAGGAATGTAAAATTAATTATCAAGAGCTGATTAAAGCTTGGAGAGATTTCAAAATTAAAGGAGTTATTACGTGTGAAAGTCCTAATATTGAAGAAGATGCGTTGCTGCTAAAAAATACTTATAAGAGTCAGTTTTAACTCTAATTATTTTTTATATTCTTTGAATATTCTCTAAAATTCATTATAATCTGCTTTTCGATTAAATACACACAGTATTGTAATATGTTGTGCATCTGGCATAAAGACAGCATACATTAAACGAGAATAATTATCTTCAATAGTTAATTTTACTTTAAAGACAAGTTTGTATCCTTCATGTTTTGGATAGCGAAATTGGGTTTGTTTTATTAACTTTAACTTATCTTCTATTATCTGTTTGCTTTTTTCATTGTAGCTTTCCCATGATTCGTACGTCCATTATACATCTCCAATATGTATAATATCTGTATTAATATCTAAATGTTTTGTTATCCTAAAATTCTATCCAAACACTTTCTTAACAGCCATATTATGCGCTTCAATGTAATAGTCGATAAATATGTTCCAGTCAGCTAAGTTAGATAATTCTTTTGCGATTATTTTTTGGGCTACACGTCCTTTTTCGTCAAGTGAACAATAATTTTCTAATACACTTGTAAAATCTTTTATTATCTCTTCATCAGTTCTTTGCATTCTTTTCAGAACAAATATTCCACCATCTGTTTTTTTTGTTTTGTTTATGAATCTTCCAAAACCTCCAAGATCTGTTGTCAAAGAAGGAACACCTAATGCAGCTGATTCTAATGGTGTATAACCCCATGGTTCATAATAAGAAGGAAATAGTCCTAGATGACAGCCAGTAATAGTTTCATAATATGGAAGATCAATCAATCCATCTACTCCAGAGAGATAGACTGGGTAGAAAATTACTTTTACTTTATCATCTGCCTTGTTATCTAGACCTTGTTCTGTGAAACTTCTGAGGATTATATCATTTTGTTCTCCTGCTAAATTATGAGTTGTTAATAATGGATTTCCTTTCTGCATAAAATGCAGTCTCATTCTTTTAGCCTCAACTAAGAATTCATTATTGAATATGTTTTCTGTCTTAAATAATTCAGGTTCATAACATTTTATATCACAAGATAAAAGATGATTCAACATATTTTTTATGATAATATTATCATTTTTATGCACAAAATCCTTTAAACGCAGATAATTTATCTTATTCTGAGATAGTTCTTGTTTTGCACTAAGTACATCTCTTGGAATCCAGAAAAAAGCAATGACTGTTTTTTTTGAATCTTGTTTCTTTAGACTTTCATTTAATTGAGCAAGTGATCTTATAAATAAATCAATGCCTTTATTCTTGAACTCATATCTTCCAACAATAAAGAAAAGCAATGTCTGTTCAAGATCAAAATAATAATAAGGAAAAAAGTAATATGCAATAAATCTTCTGATCTTTTCTCTATTTATCCTGTGCTGCACAGAAGTCTCTTCAAATGATGGAAATTTCTCTGAATCTAAACCATTCAGTACAAGTATTTCTGGCTTTCTTCCATAAAACTTTTCTGCTTCTAATGCAGTAATTTCTGAAACTGTTGTAAATATATCACATGCATTTGCAGCTGCAGCTTCTGTTAGATGTTTGTCTTGTATGCCATAATTGTATGCTTCTTTTAATATGTCAATATTCTGAAGTATGTCATACAGTGGATTATTTGCAGCACTAATCATCCTGCCAAGCATTGTTGCATGGGTTGTGAAGATAGTTGCAACTTTACATTTTGCAGATTTTAGCAGTAAAATACTAAATGCAGAGAGCCATTCGTGCGCATGCAGCACTATTTTTTTGTTTGTATTGTTCTTCTGGTATAATTCAACCAATTTTCCAGCAGCTGTTGAAAATAATAAAGGTTCATCAAATTCATCATTGCTGTTTAGAGAATCTATCTTGTAATCATCCCAATACTTTTTCTTAAGGTCATCTTTTGCATAGCTAAAATTACTGTAATCAATTAAAATCACACTTGGTAAACCTTTAATCTGCCAGCTGCCGAAATAGCATTGAATTCCCTCTTTTTTTAATTGATCAAAAATCTGTAAGAATTCTTTTGGCACTTGTTCTGCAATAAACTCGTCTTCTGCATTTTTAGCAATATATGGTCCAATTAAAAAATAATTTTTGTATCTCTTTTTCATAAGATCTGCTTTTGAAGAAACAACTGTATAGATTCCACCAACTTTATTACACACTTCCCAAGAAACTTCAAAGAGAGTATCAGCATTTGCAGTAAGCATAAGAAAATGATTGTTTTGGCTTATTTAATGGTTTAGGAGTACTCTTAAGTGGATGTAACATTTGTAAAACTAACTTATTGTGTACTAATCTCCTTTTGCTAACATTCCTGATTGTTTTGCTTTTGCATATGAACGATAAAGAAAAAAACCAACAATGATCATTAAGAATAATGTTAATATAAATGAATATAGCAATTCTCCATAATTGATTGCTCTGCCTTCTAAAAAGAATGCCCGCATGTTTTCAAATACATAGGTAGTTGGTAAAAATATTGCAATTGGTTTTGCCCAGCTTGGGATTGAGGATAATGGATAAAATACACAGCTAAATGGCTGCACTACCCAGACAATACTCCATGCAAGAATCTGGATCCTTTGACCAAAACGTAAGATAAGAGAAACAACAAATAAGCCAATTACCCAGCCAAATAATGATAAAATAAAGACTGCAGCTGCTATAAACAAAATAGGTAAGGCAAATATATTAAAAGAATATAATAGGAATGCTAGTAATATTAGAAAACAGAAACTGATAAGTCCTCGTATAAATGCAAAGAGTACGATTGATGTGACATGTTCACTTATTCTCATCGGAGATGAAAATAAGTTATACAAATTTCTTGCCCAGAAATCTTCTAATACAAATGTGGCAATATCCTGCGATGATTTCCAGACAAATATCCAGAGGATTACACCACCCATAAGAACACTGAGAAGATTGAAATTAGATAATTCTTTGATATAAAAGCTTGCAAATCCCCAAACAAAGATATCTATAACTGGCCAATAAAATATGTCAAACCACCTGTCAACACTATTTATTGAGATGTAAAAATATTTTAGCAGCAATGCTTTGATTCTGTACCATTTCATATTTGTTCACTTTTTTGGTTATATTATCTTACTCTTTGTTTCTTTCGTGCAAATTGGATAAAAATATCTTCTAATGTAGGTTTGTTCATGTGCATGTCACTTATCTTAACTCCTGCTTTAAATATCATGTTCATAAGCTTGTATAGTTGATCTGTAGATGAGCTCACTTCAAATACAACTGTATTTGTTCCAGTTGATAAAATATCAATATTTCTTTCTTTCATTATTTTCATAAGAGCTGGGTAATTTTCTTTGATTGTCAATTCTATGCTTGTTTTCTTGATTAATTTCTTAAAATTGCCAGCTGTATCTATCTTGATTATTCTGCCATTGTTCATAAAAGCAATTCTATTACACAATTCTTCAACTTCATACATATAATGAGAAGTAAAGATAATTGTTGTTCCTTTTTGTTCTTGGTAATCTCTTATTATCTCTCTTGTTTTTTCTGCAATATCTGGATCTAAACCAACAGTGCATTCATCAAGAAATAATACTTCTGGATCATTTATAAAACCTTTACAAAGAGAAACACGAGTCTTTTCTCCTGAGCTAAGCTGAACTACTTTTCTATTATCAAGGCTTTTTAGTTCAAACATCTGTAATAATTGATCAATCTTCTCTTGGATGTTTTTTATATTGTATAGCATTGCATACACTTTAAGATTCTGTCTTATAGTCAATTGCTCTGAAAGAGAATAATATGCAGTTGAAACATTAATCTTATTCTTAACAGATTCCCAATTCAGTTCATTTTGTTCAGGATCAAGTCCAAGAATCTTAATCTCTCCTGAATCTTTTGAGATCAATCCATTAAGAATATTCAATGTTGTTGTCTTTCCTGCGCCATTTGGGCCAAGCAGTCCAAAGATCTCTCCTTTCTTGACTGAAAATGAGATATTATCTACTGCTTTGATCAATTTGTTTTTTTCTCTGAATGATTTTACTAAATTATTTACTTCGATTGCATCCATAGAATAATTACTGAGATGGTTGTTTATATATTTTATTGAATTAAAAAGCAACAAGATTTAAAAACAACAACTGCTTAGATAACATATATGGGTATACGTATAACAATTACAAGGATTCATAAGCCTGTAACAAAAAATATCAATGAAGAGCTGCAATGGTTTGGGAATAGTCTTGGATTATTTAATCTCAGAGATAAGGATAAGAGCTGCTTTCGTGTATTTATTGAGCTGATGAAAAGCACAAAACAAGGCAAAGCAATAACAAGTGATGATCTTGCAGAGAGATTAAGTCTTACAAGAGGAACTGTTGTCCATCATATCCATAAACTAAATGAATCAGGCATTGTTGTGCAGGAAAAATCAGGATATAGACTTCGTGTTGAAAACTTAAGCAGATTGATTGATGAGATAGAGAATGATCTTACAGATGCATGCAAAGAACTGCGTGAGATTGCTGATGAGATTGATAGAAAGTTGAAGTGATTCTGTGATAAGATAATTATTGATTATTAAACTACTTTATTCTTGCACTTTTTCTTTCTGACAAAAGATTTGATATTATCAAGTGTTGTGTCTATTATTCTCTGCAGAGCTTCTTGTGAATTGAATGCATTATGTGGAGTAATAATAACATTTTCCATGTGCAGCAGCATTTGATCCTCTATAACTGTCTTTAAGTCACAGTTTGGATATTTCTTATGTTTTAATAATTCTTTTTCTTCTCGAATATAACATTCTCCTTCAAGCACATCTAAAGCAGCACCTGCAATCTTTTTTTGCTGCAATGCTTTTACTAATGCATCTGTTTCGATTAATGCTCCTCTTGCTGTATTGATTAGATAAGCTCCTTTTTTAATCATGTGGAAGTTCTTTGAATTTAATAAGTGGTGTGTATCTTTGTTGTAAGGGGCATGTAGTGTGATTATATCAGAGCTTTTGAGCAGATTGTTAAGTGATATATATCTAAATCCAAGAGTTTCTGCAAGCTTTTTATCTTGGTAAACATCAAAAGCTAATATTTTCATCTCAAACCCTTTTGCAATCCTTGCAACATGCTGGCCAATGTGTCCTGTACCGATGATTCCGATTGTTTTTCCTTTCAGATCAAAGCCTCTAAGATTCTCTAATGAAAAATTGCCAACTCTTGTTCTGTCATAAGATAAATGAATCTTTCTTGATAATGCTAGAATTAATGCAAATGTATGTTCTGCAACTGTATTTTCTCCATAAAATGGGACATTGTATACAGCAATGTTTCTTTTCTTGCATTCTTCAATATCTATATGGTCATATCCTGTTGACATTGTTGCAATAAATTTTAATTTTGGAAGTTTACTAAGAATGTCTTTATTAATCTTTGAATAAATAAATACTACCAAGCCATTGCTGTTTCTGATTGCATCAATATTTCTTTTCTTCAAATTGTGTTTTGAGAACAATAACTCATGATTCTTAAGATTATTTCTAAAGAATTCTTTTTCCCAATCCTCTATTTCGAAAAAAGCTAGCTGCATATGATTTATTTGATTAGTAGGTTTATAAATATTTGTTTTTCTTAAAGAATAGATTTATATAGTTTAATTGTTCAACAGTTTGACAGGGTGATATTATGCCAGCAGAAATGGTTAAGATGAGTGCAAAAGGACAATTGGTTGTACCTCAACAAATAAGACAAGAAGAAGATTTGAATGAGGGGGATATATTTATTCCTTTTGCTATAAAAGAAGGTGTTTTATTCAAAAGAATAGTAAAGATGTGCAGAAAAGATTCAAGCAAATAGAAATAAAAGAAGATGTCATTAAAGAGGCAATTCTATGGGCGAGAAAAAAGTAGTTGTTGACACAAATGTATTCATTTCTGCATTTGGTTGGGATGGTATTCCTGAAAAAGTATTGAATATAATCGACGAAAAAGGATATATTATTTACTTATCAGAGAATCAATTAAAAGAAATTCAAAGAGTAATTAATTATCCAAGACTAAATTTATCTGAAAAGGAAAAAGCTGTTTTTCTTAAAGAATTACTATCTTCAGTAGTATTGGTAAAGATAAAGACAATGATAAACATAATCAAAGAAGATTCAGATGATAATATAATCATTTCAACAGCAATTGAGAATAATTGTGATTATATTATTAGTGGAGATAATCATCTTCTACAGTTAAAACAATATAAGCATATTAGAATCCTAACACCAGCTCAATTTTTTTCTTTATTAGAGAATAAAGTCTAGTCTTTAAACATATTCCAAAATGTAAGCCTCTTTTTTCTTTTCAAATACAATGCTCTTGAGTAAAATGAATAAAGTCTTGCATCTATTCCATGCTTGTAATGAATATATTCATAAATTAAATCACAGATTATATGAAAATATATACCAAGTGTAAATGCAAAAATTGCAGTATGATAGTAAGGAGAAAAAAGAACTGCAAGCAAAAGGAGTATCCAGAATTCTGCTGTGTGAAAAACATCTATTATTTTTTTTCCAGATAAATCGTTCTTTAGATGAAAATAATAAGCATTTTTTAAACTAAAATCTTTTTTTGTAAAAATATACCATAGATAATGATCACTATCAATAAAAAAGCTGCCAACAAATAAGAAAATGCTATGCCAGCCAAAAAATGGATAAGTTATTGCTGCTAATATCAATGAAATTATAAAATGTCGTGATAAATGCATATGAATCACCTTCTTGGATTATTTTAATCTTATATCTATGACATATCAGCATCTTATAAACTGATAATAATAACTCCAACTATTGTTATAATTATGCCAATTACTTGCTTTGTTGATAATCTTTCGTTTATAAAGATTCTTGCAACTATTGCAGTGACTAATGGCGCCATATTTATGAGTGTTATTGCAATTGAAACATAAATCAATGAGATTGCAAATGAATAAAACAGACTGCCGAGTGTTGTCAGCAATCCTATGAAAAAAATAATTATCAATAACTTCTTTTGATTTAAAACAGTAACTAATGACTGCTTAAACAGGATAAGATTATTTTTTTTGAATAGTAATAATGCAATGAAGAAAAACACAAAAAACTCAAGATAAAATGCAGTATAGATGCTGCCGACTGCATTTACGCTGTATTTCATCAGAAAATACATAATGCCCCATAAGAATGTTACAAACAATGAAATAAATAATGCTTTTTTTTCCTGTAGAAGCTGTTCTGATTTTAGTTTTCTTATATCAATTGTCAGGAAAATTATACCAAACAATACACAAAGTATGGCAATATACTGCAAGATATTTAATTTTTCATCAAGAAAGAATATTGAAAGTAGAATTGTGATAATTGTGCTTGTTCTTGTTATTGTTGAGATTACAGAAACATTTGATAATTCAATTGCTTTTATAAAATAATAATATGCAACTGCGCCGATTAAGCCAATTGCAACAATAATAATACTTTCTTTGAAAGAAGGTAGAATAAAATCAGCAAAAAAAAGCAATGGTATGATTGTAATTAATGTAAACATTGAGCGTATGATCATCAAAGAAAGTTTATTTATTTTGAAAGTCATATGTTTCATAATTACATTGCTGATTGCAAAAACAACTGCTGAAAGTATGGCATAGAGTATTCCGAGTAACATAAGATTCTGATAATTATTTAGTTTAAAAATGCTTTGGTAAGGACAGTATTTTCGAATTCGTTCCATTCACAAAGAAATACAGCTAATACCAATAATTTTTTATAGTTAATATTATCTTAAATAATCCTATGAAAAAAAGAGAAACATTATTTGGGAGTATGATATTCCTAAAGAGATGAAAATGTATACGAATCCAGGTTTTGATGCTGAACCTTTGCCAAATAATAATATCCTTTTTGTGTTGCCAGGTAATGGAGTTTATGAGATTAATAGAAATAAAGAGATAGTTTGGTTTTACAAAACAACAAAGGTATCTCATGATGCAGACAGACTGCCAAATGGAAATACTTTAATCACAACTGCAATAAGTCTAGTTGAAATAACACAAAAAAAAGAAGTTGTTTGGATGCTAAGCATAAAAGATACAAGTAGATTCACAAAAGAAACATCATCACAGCTTGGTTTCTATAAAGCTGAAAGGATTGTAGGATAAAATATCCTTCTGAATTCTTCCATAACCTATTAATATGACTTGTTTATCCTTTGTATAATGGGGGTAGTGACAGATAAATCTTATTTTGATGCAATTCTTTTGTTAGCTGCAGCTTTGATTCTTTTTTCATTCTTGCCGTATGTTTCAGCTGATCCTTTTTCTGCAGCTGGGCATATTACTCTGCTTGCAGTTTCAGAGAATAGCAATAATTATATTGAATCAGGCAATACTGCTGATTTATATCTAGAAATCAAAGATGGCAATGGCAAGGTCTATCTTGATACATTTCCATTATCTAAAATAGATACACAACTTTCTACAAGATTTGCAAGAGATTATGCATGCCATTATCTTGATAAAGATTGCAGCAAACTTGATTTTTTTTATACAATAAGATCAGATTCGTTGATTATTGGCGGACCTAGTGCTGGTGCTGCTGCTGCTGTTTTGACAATTGCTTTGTTAGATAATCAGAAAATTGACCAAAGCATTGCAGTCACTGGAACAATCAACAGCGGCGGAATTATTGGTCCAGTTGGCAGTATCAAGGCAAAGATAGCGATTGCTTCTGCTAATAATATTAAGAAAGTATTGATTCCAAAAGGCAAAAGATATTATTTAGAAAAAGAATCTTTATTGCTTGCAGAACATATAGCAAAGAATAATGAAAACATAAATGAAAGTAGAAATAAAACAATAAATAAACCTATTAATTATACAGATCTCAACTTGAATATTTCCACTGATCTATATGAATATGGCAAAGAAAAAGGAATTGAAGTAAA
>Ga0209211_10010224_pt1 | contig 12280 bp, 11 predicted proteins | sample RifGroA2_FD_183992 | JGI IMG/M metagenome (GOLD analysis project Ga0209211, IMG submission 183992) | Groundwater microbial communities from Rifle, Colorado, USA - Groundwater A2 (SPAdes) (version 2) | ecosystem: Environmental > Aquatic > Deep subsurface > Groundwater | place: Rifle, Colorado... | reverse complement strand
AAAAGTTGGCATTTGAGGCACTGCTTCTTTTTTCGGCGTGAATATTTCAAACATAGTTTTTCTGTGGCAAATAAATTGCCAAAATTATAAAAATTAATTAGAGAGGCTTTTTGCGATTTCGCACAACGCGCGCGGATAATCCGAAGTTTCTTGCAGCAAATCCCGGAGGGTTTGCGGAAAGGAATTTCGGATATCCGCTGATATGCGATGTATCGCGACGACCGGAGGGAGGAAGTGATGCAGAGCAGAGCAGCGGAGGTATCCGCGCGCGATATGCAAAATAGCAGCGACGTTAGGAGCGATATTTTGCATATCTAGTTATATACGAACTGGTTGATTTTTTGTTTTGGATTAGCTATAATTTGGATGTAAACTTTAAATCATAAATGGTTATGAATGAAAGTTATTATCCAAATCAAGATCCAATTTTGAAGTTAAAGCAAGAAATGAAACTTCGGAAGTTTAGTCCGAAAACGGTCAAATCCTATTTGTATTATATCACAGATTTGCTGAAATATTCCAATAAGAATCCTAAAGCTGTCAATACTGAGGATATTCGCAATTATTTAGAATATTTAGCTGATAAAAATTCCTCTGCCTCAACTCTCAATGGCGCCCACAGTGCCTTTAAGTTGTATTTTGAAAAGATTCTTTGTCGCCGCTTCTTTGCCAACATTCCGCGTGCTAAATGTCCAAAAAAATTGCCGGAAACACTAACAAAAGACGAAATACACAGAATATTTAGTACAATTCAAAATGTGAAACACAAACTTTTGCTGGGACTCATGTATTCCTCTGGACTGCGTGTTTCTGAGGTTGTGAACTGCAAAGTCAAGGATTTAGATTTTGCCAGCAAATTGATGCATGTCCGCCAAGCCAAGGGCGCCAAAGATCGGATGACTATTTTAGCCGAAAAAATGATTGCTGTTTTGCAAAAATATGTTAAAAATAAGAATTCCAATGATTTTGTTTTTGAAAGCGATCGTGGCGGCAAATTGACCGAACGCACCGCGCAAAAAGTTTTTTCTGACGCTCTTGAAAAATCCGGCGTCAAAAAACCAGCCACTTGCCACAGTCTGCGCCATTCATTTGCCACTCACCTCTTGGAGTCCGGCACCAGCATTCGTTACATTCAAGAACTGCTGGGGCATGCGCGACTAGAGACTACACAAATTTATACTAAAGTTGCCAATAATAATTTACAAAGTATTAAAAGTCCGCTAGATTGAATACTCCTACTCAGGAGCTAAGCTCTAACAGTGCTATGCTCACTCAAGAGCTTAGCTCCGAAAAATTTTATATTATGCCAAATAACACTATCATCAACATCAAAAAAGAATATTTTGGCAAAATCGATCATCTGGATTTGGATTTGATTGTGGCGCAGGTTATTAAAAAATCACGCGAGTTTGTCATGGCTCATCCTGAGCACAAGCCCACAGGAGCTCAATTGGCCAAAATCAGAACATTTGCCCAGCGAAGGGGGTGCCACGAGCCCTTGGCCTATATTTTGGGTTACAAGGAGTTCTTTGGTCTAAATTTCAAAGTTTCGCCCGACACTCTCATTCCCCGACCAGAAACGGAACTTCTTATTGAGCTGGCGCTCAAAGGGGCTCAAGCTACAAAAAACAATCCAGAGTACTCAGAACAAAAAACAAATATTATTGATATTGGAACTGGCAGTGGAAACATAATAATTTCAATGGCTACCAACCACAAACTACCAACCACAAACTACTACGCTATCGACATTTCCAAAGGTGCCTTGAAAATCGCCAAACAAAATGCCAGAGTCAATGGAGTTTCTGACAAAATAAAATTTCTCCACGGAAATCTATTAGAACCAATCTTGAAAAAAGATACCAGATACAAGATACAAAATACAAAGTTGATAATTCTGGCAAATCTACCCTATCTTTCCCAAGAAATTTATTCCGCCACTCTACCCAACGTCAAAAAATTCGAACCAAAGTCCGCCCTCTGGAGTGCCAAAGAGGGCTTGGATCACTATGAAAGACTCCTAGAGCAAATTAAAAAGCTACTAGTTACCGATTACGAGTTACCAGTTACTATATTTTTGGAAATCAGTCCTGAGCAAAAAACTAAGCTTCCCAAAATCATCAAAAAATATCTTTCAAAAGCCCAAATTGAATTCTACAAAGACCTTGCCAACAAATGGCGAGTCTGCAAAATAGTGATTTAAAAAATACTCACGCACTCGCGGAATACCAAGGTACGAATTGAAACTTGTGAACGTTAAAAAATTTCATACTAGAGAGCCTTTTGAATTATTTTGGAATTTTAGTGAACAAGTTGAAAATTTGTCTTGGTATGTAGCTGTGCGGCCTTTTTCTTTTGCTGCCAAAAGAAAGTTAGCCCACAAATCAAAAACCCGCATGTTAGCGGGTTTTTGATTGACTTTTAAGTTAATCAATCAGGAACACTTATTTTACCGGTACCAGCAAGATATTTGTTCGAGTAGATTAGTTAAAAGTTGATAGTTTATCTAATGGACTATTTCTTTTTCTTTTTTGCTACAACTTTTTTCTTTGCAACTTTTTTTACTGCTTTCTTTTTTGCAACTTTTTTTACTGCCTTTTTAGCTACTTTTTTTACAGCTTTCTTTGCTACTTTTTTTACTGCTTTCTTTTTTGCTGCCATGTGGGTTTCACCTTCCTTTCTATTTTTAGTTTTATTTTTATACTTTTTTGTTTCGACCTTTTATTTCGTCAGGAATATTTTTTAAAATTAAAAAATATTCCTCAACTACATAAATTATATATCATCTAAATTTATTTGCAATAGCAAAAAGTTATCCACAGGGTAAATTTTTTAACTTTCATTTTTTATTTTAGATTTTAAAAAATAATTTATTTAACTTTTTGAAAAACATCAGATTATTTTAAGTTAAAAATTAAAAAAAATAAAATTACAAAATCCAAATCACAAATCACAAACAAACCACAAATTTCAAAATCCAAAGTTTAAAAAAATATTCGCCCATAACGAAGTGCGTTTCCCTGCCTACCGGCAGGCAGGTTTTCGTCCACTTTCTTTGCCACCAAAGAAAATGGCGAACAATTATTATGCTTAAAATGCCATTTTTTGTCTAGTTGACGCCCTGCTCAGATACGCTAGAATTTATAGACAGACACAAGTTGGTCGTGACTATGCCTGTGGAGCCTATTGCTAGGCTCTTGGGCATAGACGAGCTTCAACGCAAGCCCCTTAACAATTAAAAATAGAAAGGAAGGTGAAACAAACATGGAAGATGAAATCAAAACTGAAGAAGAAATGGATCAAGAAATTTCAACCAAACAATGGCTTCAAGACAACCTTCGCATCATTATTAGCATCCTGATTGTGATTGCTATCGCTGGTGGAATTTACTCATATTCAAATAGAGGGGAAAATTTAGCCAAAAATGATGAACAGAAGGTTGCTCAACAAGAATTAGGCGCTGATGACTCTGATGCTGTTGTTACTAAAGTTTCTGAAGTTATTACTGCTACTAAAACCGAAACTGTTGCATCTAGCCAAGAAACCGAAACTTCATTCGTTGAAAAAGCTGGCAAAGGTGACGGTTCAACCGTTCTTGCTCGCAGAGCTCTAGCTAATTATCTAGAGAAGAATCAAGATTCAACCCTAACAGCAGAACACAAGATTTACATTGAAGATTTCCTACGCAAAAATGTTTCCCACAAAGGAGGCGTGCACATTGGAACTTCAGTTGAATTTTCTAAAAACTTGATTCAAGATGCAATCGCGAAATCAAAGAATTTGAACGAAAAACAACTTAAAAATTTACACAAATATGCCGTTAGAGTCCCATCACTAGCTTAGTTTTTTCTAGTTAGTCGATGAATCAAAAAAATTCTGTTGTTCTTTATAGTTAAGTATATTATTACTTTACATAGCAAAAACCTCTCGCTTGGCGAGAGGTTTTTGCATTTATAGCTAACTTTTTTTAAGATTGTTTTTGTTCAGCTAATTTTTTATTTATGAAAATCAAGGCAATCGCCATAATCACAAATGTGGCAATCAGAGTTATACTTTTGCCAATCACACGTGTATTAAGCGCCACCACGGCAATCATAGCTGTAACCACATAATAATAAAAGGATATTTTTCTTTGTGTCCAACCCAATTCAAGCAATTTATGATGCAAATGATTCTTGTCAGCTCTAAAAATTGATTTTTTATTCTTAAAGCGCTCTCCTATAACCCAAATGAAATCGATGATGGGCAGCGCCATCACTAGGATAGCTGTGGCAATCTTAGTGCCGGCAAAAATCGCCAGAAATGCTAAAGAAAAGCCCATAAACATTGATCCGGATGTGCCAGCCAAAACAATTGAGGGATAGAAGTTGAAAATAAGAAATCCAAGAATGGATCCAGCTAAAATCATAGCCAGAATAGCTACGGGCGGTTGATTAACTTCAGCATGCAGACTTAAAAAGAAAATTGTTAACGCGCCAATGAAAGAAACTCCGCCCGAAAGACCATCGATACCATCCAACCAATTGATTGAATTAATCATCATCACTATCCAAAATATCACCAAAGCGATAGAAAAAATAATTGCCAAGCCTGAGCTCAAGTCAATCGTGCCACCACCAAGTGGATGAGTTATAAAATAGATTCGCACACCAAAAATGAATATCATAATCGCGGCTGACACTTGATAAAAGAGTTGCGTCTTCCAAAAGACTTCTCGTACATCATCCCACACGCCAACCACCAAAATAATCACCAATGCGATAACTACTCCATATAGTTGGATATTGATATACAAGTCCCTGTTCAAAAAAATTGCCAAAATGAAAGATAAAATCATTGCAATGCCTCCCAATCGAAAAGAATTATTTCTGTGGATATGCCGAACGGATTTCCGACACGTCCAATTGACCTTAACGGCTATAAATTTCAATACAAAAATAAAGATTACAGTTAGGACAAAAGCGGTAATAAACGGGATGATGAATTTTGTCATTAGGTTATGGAAACTTAATAATTTATCAGAATCACACTCATCGAGGCCACAATCAAGCTCAATTGAATCATTAGCGTCGCCATTAGCAAGATATAACTGGCAATGCGTTCCTTTCTTTCATAAAAAAATATTGCGAGGATTTGATTGACTATAAAAAGAATGAGTCCAATGGTTGGCAATAAATAGACTTGTTTGTAATCACCTATCAGATCAACTCCAAAATAAACGTTGTAATGCAAAATAATAAAAAAATCAACTGGTTTTATCCAGATTTTTAAAATACTCCAATTGATTATATTGCCCACAAAACTCAAAATTGAAAGCCAGATTACAATGTGACTTTTAAAATATTCGTGGGCCAGAAATTCCATCACCTTTGATTGCGGACTGATTTCGATGAGATGTCCGGAGTGTTTTAGGTTAAATTTTTTCTTTCTATTCAACATTTGGTTTATCTAGCATTATTGGCTCAATGGTTTTTTCAGCTTCAGTGATTTTAGAAACATCCTTATCAATTTTGCCCAATTCTTTGTAGGCCGTGTTGAAATGATTCACGGTTGTCCCCAAACTTCCTTGCACCTTCTTCATATAATCTTCAAAAGCCACAATGTGTTTGCCTAATTTTTCCACATTGATGCGAATTTCCTTAGCGCTTTCTTCAATTTGCATAGCGCGCAAGCCCTGCAAAACAGTCTGCAAATAGGCCAAAAAAGAAGTCGGCGAAACAATGATGACCTTTTTGTCGCGAAAAGCATACTCGATCAAATCTCGCGTATTGACCTGCACCGCCCCAACCTTGTTTACTAAAAGATCATAATAAATAGCCTCAGACGGAATGAACATAAAAGCAAAGTCCATTGTCCCCTCTTCGGGCTTGATATATTTGGAAGTTTCATCAATGCGATTTTTTAAATCTTGTTTGAACATCTTTTCAAATGATTCCTTCTCTTGCACATCTTTAGCATTCAAAATTCGTTCATAATTCTCCAAAGAAAATTTAGAATCAATCGGCACCACTTTGTCTTTCACAAAAACCACTGCATCCACAATCACGCTGTCCGAAAAAGCATATTGCATTTTATATGAATTGGGTGGCAAAACATTGCGCAAAGTTTCTTCGAGAAAATATTCACCCAAAATGCCTCGCTGTTTGGGATTTTTCAGAATATCTTGCAAGCTTTGCAATTGAGCGGAAAAATTGACTACTTGCTTGTTGGTTTCATCCAATTTCGTCAGCTTTTCAGTCACGTCTGAAATCAATTTATGCGACTGACCACTAATGCCTTGCACCGTTTGAATGGTCTGGTTGATTTGCGACTGAGTTGAACGATGAGTTTCCGACAGTTTGCGATCAACCATATTACGCAGATCTTCATTTTGTTGGGACAACATCTTCAAGCGCTCCACAATTGCCACAATATCGTTGTTATTGTTGTTTTGCTTGCCCTGATTGTTCTTGAGAAAAAAATTGAGCCATAGCAAAAAAGCTGCGCCGGCTAAAATTAGAATTACTATTAAAATATAGGTCATTTAGTTAGTTTTTTATTTTTAATAGAGCAGTGAAAGTCTCTAAGCGCTGGACACCAAGTGTCTCTCATTCTTAATGCTCCTTGGACACTCGGTGTCTTAAATGTGCAAGGATTTACTTTATCTTAGCAATCAAGTGTTTGAGTCCTGGAATCTTATTGATCAATTCTTCATGTGGACCTTCCAAAAACTCGAGGATAAATTTGTCTAGCATATTTAAGCGATATTTAAACTCTTCGCCACTCATCAGGACAAAATCAATTTCTTTGCCAATCTCCGCTTCCAAGCTGGCCATCAAATTTTTCAAACGCGCCCGACGAATGTCGTCGCCCACAATAATCATATCAGCCTTACCTTTTTGATAGTTGATGAAAACTCCACTAATCGCAGCTAACTTGATGTTGCCGATCTTGGCAATGTTGGCTAAGCTCTTGCATTGCGGATAGACATTTGATTTTGAAATCAAATTTTTCAGTTCCGGATAGAAGCTGAAGTTTTGATTCAGAACATAAGAAATTTTGCCACGCCTCGAATGTTTAGAAAGAAATTTAATCTTAGCTAGACGCTCCACTTCCTTTTTGGCGCTACTCTTGAGCATATTACGCCGTGCTATTTCCAAAAAAGTATATTCCTGCTCAGGATTTTGTAAAAAAAACCTCAGCAAACTTGCGCGCTCTTTTGAACCAAAAAGACTTTCTAGAATTTCTGACATTGAATTTGTGTATTTAAATTATTTAAAAATGCGCCATTACCCCTATATATAGTATAATATCTACCGCCTAAAAAGTAAACCATCCCTAAATTTCTAGAAATTCAGATTTTATGCTACAATACAAGCAAAATAAGAAGCTATGACTAAAAAAAGAGCTGAAAATAAAATAGTTGAGATTAGGCCTGAATTTGAGAACATTTTGGTTTGTAATGACCGACAAATGACTCCATATGTGGAGATTCTTGTTCAAGAGTCGGAGAACATCACTAGCCAAAATTTAGGCACTTTGATCGGGGTTTTTGAAGTCACTGACGCAACGGAAGACTCTTCCTATATTGTCAACTATTTGATTTCTATTATAAAAAAGGAATATTTTTCCAAACCTAAACGTGGACCAACCGAAAGCTTAGAATCAGCATTACACAAAGCCAATCTAGCTCTTGCCAATTTAGCTGAGCACGAGAATATTGGTTGGCTCGGTAAATTGAATGTCCTAATCGCTGTTATTGAAAAAAATAGCCTACACCTTTCGCAGACCGGCACCGCTTGTGCCCTGCTTTTACGTACCAAGACGGTCACAGATGTCAGTGAAGGCCTGGCTCCGACCAAATCAGAAACCAGCCCTATGAAAACATTTATAAGTGTTTCCAGTGGACGCCTCGAAAAAGATGACAAGCTGATTTTGACCACGGATAGCATTTTTGATATCTTTTCCCTAGAAGAAATCAAAAAAAGCTCTTTGCGCTTCTCTGCTCGCGATTTTGTACAATTTTTGAAAACTGCGCTTGGCTCAGAATTGGAAAGAGCCGCTGTTTTGATTGTAGACTTCAAAGATCAAAAAGAAATTGCGCAACCTGCACCCAAGAAAGCTAGCCAAGATTTGAATGTTTTCAGCAAAGATGCTTTTGCCAAAGCAAAACCAGCCAAGCAAAATCAGGTTGAAAAAGTTGCTGCAGAAATCAAGCAAGAAATTCAATATGAAAAAGTTGGCTTTGTGGATGAAAAAACTGGGCATATCTATATTAAGGACGATTCTCAGACAACTCAGCCAGCATATATCGGGCCATCATATGCGGAAAAAATTCTGGAAAAATCTGCCAACCTGTCCTCAGATATAACTAAAGTAGCTAGGAATTTAGCCATCGTAATATCAAAAAACATCCGCCTGCCAAAATTTTCTAACCTACAATCCAAAGCACGCCAATTGCAACCAGATTATCAATCCATAGTTACGACTGCACGAAACAAGGCTAAGGCACGCGCAGGGATAGCTAGCTCAGCCTCAACCATTTTCATTGAAAAATCAACTACTCTGGCAAGATTTATTTTTTCAGAAAAAAATGGACGTCTTGTGATTTCTGTCTGCAAAAAAACTTATCGCAAACTAATTATATTAGCCCACCTACTTACACCTAAATTCACTAAAATACGCGACATTCTAAATAGAATGGACTATCAGCAAAGAATATATGTGGCCTTAATTTTTGTGCTGATTTTCATCGTACCACTAGTGGGTATCAACATCAAAAACAATCTTGATGCCAAAAAAGCTGTTCAAGTAGCTGTTATTAATAAGCCTGCGCCACTACCGCTGGAGCAGGACAAAAATGTTTTACGTATCGACACATTTGTGCCTGTTTATTCCGGCAATAACATCGAAAAGGTCATAAACCTAAACAACAAAATTTTTGTTATCACGGGTTCTAGTGTAGTTGATTTAGAAAAAAATCAAACATTCGCTATTCCATCAGAATTCACCAATCCAACTCAAGCTGTGGGCATGTCAGATTTGAATTTGTTATTCCTGCTCAACAAAAACAATCAAATTATGTCTTTCAGTCCAATCTCTACTGAATTCAAAGTCAACAACCTCACTGTTCCATCAGATTCCAATATCAGCGCCATTGGAACATATTTGACCTATATTTATCTGTTTGATTCAAAAGATAATCAAATCTATCGTTATCCACGATCTGAGGGTGGATTTGGAGAAAAAACCGCTTGGTTGAAAGATGCACTGACGCTCTCTGATATAACTAGCCTTGTGATGAATGAAAACATTTTCATATCCACCAACACCAGTATATTCAAATTATTTCGCGGTAAAAAACAAGACTTTTCTATTGAGGAAACTGCTACACCTATAAACATCACTAAAATTGCACTTGGCGAACAATCGGGCAACATCTTCATTCTTGATTCAATCAATTCTCGCGTAATCCACCTCAACAGCGAAAACCAAATAGTTGCGCAATATTACAACCAAAAAATAAATTCAGCCGATAGCATCTCTGTTAGCGAAAATAACAATACCATCTATATATCCACTACTGCTAACGTCGAAGCTATTGCTATAAACTAGAATTCATTTCTGTTAAAATAAAAAACAGAGTTCTTGAAAAAACTCTGTTTTTTATTTTAAATTGACGCAACTTAGGCAATCTTTGCTTTTGTTCGCTCCATAATTTCTCGATTCACCATATTTCTATCGCGACCATATTTCAAACGAGATAATTCTTTGATGGCATTAGCTATTTCTTGATTACCCTTGGTGGGTGGATAAGTGGTCATATTAAACGGTTTAGCTAGAGCACCATTCACCAAGATCTTGGCAAAACAATTATAATTATCCACATTCACCAGGTCATTGGCGCTGAAAACCGGGGCAAATTGTTTTTCCAAAAATTCGGCATCTTCCGGACCAACGCGGAAAGCCACCATTGAACCGACATTTCCAAACACAGCTTTAGAAATTTCCTCTTTGAGCTGAGCAATGAATTGATGAGCCAAAATCAAAACTAATTTATATTTGCGAGCTTCTGACAAAATTTGCGCAATCGAATTGGTCGTTACATTTTGGAATTCATCCAGATATAGATAGAAATCGACACGCTGATCTTCTGGAATGTCCACGCGTGAAAGACCGGCCATCAAAATTTTGCCCACCATCACCATGCCCAACAGTCGCGCATTGATTTCGCCAATCTTGCCTTTGGACAAATTTATCAACAAAATCTTCTTGTTGTCCATAATCTCACGCATATTGATGGTGCTGTTTTGCTGGGAGATGATTGGACGCATCATATCATTGGAAATGAAAGTGGTAAGTTTTGAGGTGATGTAGGGCACCATATTGACCAAAGCTGCCTCTCCGCCGGCCTTTTCAGCCTCTTTGGTCCAAAAATCAACCACGATTTGATTTTTGCAACGCGCAATTTTCATACGACGGAAATCTTCATCAGCCAAAACTTTCGAAATTTCCATCAAAGTTGATCCAGTTGCTGGGTCATCCATAATTAGGAGCATGGCGTTGCGCATATATTGCTCAAACATCGGGCCACCCGTGGCTTTCAAGTCATACAACTGATCAAAAATTCCCAACACCTCATTGATGACAAAAGTTTTTTGTTCTGGCCTATTCTCATCATATTCCAACATATTCAAACCAAATGGTCGCTCCACATCAGATGGATCAAAAACAATCACATCTTCAGCGCGCTCTTTCGGAATAGCCGTCAAAATATCTTCAATCGCATCACCATGCGGATCAATGAAACAAAAACCACGACCCTCGCGCGCATCTTGCTTGGCCATTTCCTGCAAGAAATTGGACTTTCCAGCTCCAGTTTGTCCAATTGTGTAGAGATGTCTTCGTCTATCGCCCACGCCCAATTTAATTGGGGTTTTCACTCCGCGATAATTATTATAGCCCAATGTCAATCCATCTTGTGGAATATCCAATGGCGGAGGTGCCATATTTGATTTCAGCCATTTGATTCTTGGGGCTTCAGTCACGGAAATCGGCAAATGGAAGACACTCGCAATCTCCTCAGTGTTTAAAATAATCGCCAAATCTGAATTAAAATTTCTAAAAATAAAATCATAGGCCAAATCTTTTTGATTGACGCGACTTTTAATCTTAAAACAATTGGCATCAGAATTTTCATATTGCGAAAAAGCATTCTCCAGATGCCCCAAAATTTCAGTAGCTCGTTCTTGTGTTGCTGCTGAAGCAATTAAGCGAATATTTACTTCAAATCCAGCCTTATTAGTTTTTTGTTCAATGCCTTTGAGTAATTCCTGCTCTTCCGGAGTAAGTTGTATCGTTTCTGAGCCTGAATCAAGTGGCGTTCCATCCTTCTTTTTGCTATTAAGCGCTCCATGCACCATATCACCCGCACCAGTTCCAATAATGCCAATTACTGATTTGTTGTGTACATCCTTGAGTTGTTTGCCTTGCTGCATTTTGTGTGCCACCTTTCGTCCGGCCGAACGCCAACCAACACTTGCCGGACGCAAAACCAACTGAATAGCTGCTCCTTCACCTAATGTTTCCAATTTACTCAAAGCATTAGCTAAAGAATTGAGTGGATCAATTTCCAAACCCTCATAAGTTTTAATTGGCAAAATATAACTACTTTTCAATTGCAAACTAGCTGCCGCCGTGAAACTACCCGAAGTAAAGATTGTATAATCAGGCGCTTTTTCCATGGAAGCATTCGGGAAAAAACTGTGAATTTGTTTTTCAATAGTTTCCCTAAATTTTTTTGGCATTGCAACAAAAAAAATAATCTCGTCATCACTTGATGAATTGGAAATTTCCAATGATACTATTGGAGAGTCATACATCAATCGACTCAGAAGGTCTTTTTTATCTTTGATAGTTGAAATGGCTGTCAAAAGTTGCTCCATTGCGCCAATTTCCTCTTTCCAAGAATCTTGTCTGGCATTTTCATCTCGAGGCTTCACTGCCTTGGAAACACGAATAATCTCTAGATCCATATTTAGAGATTGATTGATTTGTTCACGAAAAGAAATAAAGCTTCGCGCCACCATCCAAAACCCGCTCGCCACACTCACTGTGCCAAAAACAATAGTCGCAATTAGAAATATAAAATTTAAGTCCAAATTATTCATTTTTTAGTCAGTGCACCACCGTCAGAGACGGTGGCTTGATGAGTGTGGTCGCCCAGAGGGCGATCTTTCCCAACCGCACGGTTAGTTTAAATTAATTAGCTTTGTTAAAATTTATCGTCATTCTCGTTTTG
>Ga0209211_10010222_pt1 | contig 12282 bp, 10 predicted proteins | sample RifGroA2_FD_183992 | JGI IMG/M metagenome (GOLD analysis project Ga0209211, IMG submission 183992) | Groundwater microbial communities from Rifle, Colorado, USA - Groundwater A2 (SPAdes) (version 2) | ecosystem: Environmental > Aquatic > Deep subsurface > Groundwater | place: Rifle, Colorado... | reverse complement strand
TGCATACGGGCTCAGCGTTATAGGGTGTGTCCAGGATGCAATTTCAGGAAATTACCTTCTGACAAAAGATCTTTCATTCAAAAGAAACGAGGCAATTGACCTGTTAGCAGCTATTGGAATAACGGAATTCAGCAAATTGCCGAGGAAAGAAATTATCAGCGGAAAAGAGATTATATCCGCTTTAATACCGGATGACTTTAATTTTACAGGCAGGTCATTGTCGTGCATTGCCAGCTCATGCAAAGGGTGTGAAAACTGGGTAGAAGAAAAATGCAAGATTGATGCAAGGGTAATTATAACAGAAGGCAAGCTTACAAGCGGCATAATGGACAGGGCATTGCTGGGAGAGGGCTCTGGACTGTTATTGAGGAATATACATAAAAAATATGGGAAAGAGTTTACGATTGATTTGCTGGGCAAATTATTCAGGCTGGGCATAGAAGTTTTGCTTAAGGTAGGGTTTACAACAGCAATTTCAGATACAGACCTGCCGGAATCTACAAAGCAGAAGATAAGCGAGACACTTCAGACTGCCGAAAAAGAAGTGGAGAGCCTGATTGGCTTATACTATAACAATAAATTAGATACATTCCCCGGCAAGACTTTAAAGGAAACATTAGAGCTAAGGATATTAGAGGTTCTGAACAAGGCAAGAAACCAAACAGGCAAGCTGGTTGCTGTTTATTCAAACCCTAAAAGCCATACAAAAATAATGGCTGCTTCCGGAGCAAGAGGAAACCTGCTTAACCTGGCTCAAATGGCTGCATGTGTGGGGCAGCAGGCTATGAGGGGAAAAAGGATTGATATAGGCTATAAAGACAGGACATTGTCCTGCTTTAGAAAAGGCGACTTAAGCCCTGTTGCGCGAGGCTTTATCGGGAGCGGATTTAAGAATGGGTTAAACCCGACTGAGTTTTTCTTTGGCTCAATAACCGGCAGGGACTCACTGATGGATACAGCATTAAGGACGCCTAAAAGCGGGTATTTATACAGAAGGCTGGCAAATTCAATGCAGGACTTAAAAGTGGAATATGACAACACAGTAAGGGATGCTTCAAAAAAGATAATCCAATTCCGCTATGGGGAAGACGGGATTGATGTTTCAAAATCAGAAAATGGAATTTTAAATGTTAAAAGAATAATAAAATCAATAATCTAAGGAGCTAAAATGACTATCTTCAGCCAATACGAGGGCAAATTGCCTAAGAATATTATTGAATCACTAAGAGAGAGCATACCGCAGGGTACATCTGAGCAGAAAATAAAGAAGATCTTGGAGTGTACACTCAAAGAATATGAAGAAGCCAATGTTGAGGCTGGCGAATGCGTAGGCCTTGTTTCAGCAGAGAGTATAGGGGAGCCTGGAACACAGATGACATTAAACACATTCCATTTTGCAGGCGTTGCAGAGCTTAACGTTACATTGGGCCTGCCAAGAATTATAGAAATTTTGGACGGAAGAAAGGAATTAATGACACCCATGATGGAGATATTCCTTAAAAAGCCATACTCACTTGGCGAGGATATAAAAAAATTGGCCCTGTCAGTAAAGGAAACAAAGCTTAAGGAGATAGCGGCAGAGTTTATATTTAATATAGCTGAATTGTCCATTGAAATCGGGCTGGACAGGGAGAAAATGAGGGAATTCAGCATAACAGATGCTGCGCTGGCAAAATGCGTGTCTGATGTAAAGGGATATTCCGTAAAGATGAGCAAGGACTCTTTAATCGTAAAAAGCAAATCCAAAGAGGAAACACCAAACGAGGCTTACAGGATAAAGGAGAAAATAAAGGATTTGCACATAAAAGGTGTAAAGGGCATATCACAGGTATTGCCTGTAAAGAGAGGAGAGGAGTATATAATAATCACAGCAGGATCAAACCTAAAGGAGATATTACAGATGCCTTTTGTTGATTCAGCCAGGACAAAAACCAACAACATATTTGAGATAGCAGGGGTTTTAGGGATAGAGGCAGCGAGGCAGGCTATATTAGACGAGGTTTACAAGGTTATAGAAAGCCAGGGCCTTAATGTTGACATAAGGCACATAATGCTGGTTGCAGACACAATGTGCGTTTCAGGAAAGGTAAAAGGCATTACGAGGTATGGAGTTATATCAGAGAAGTCGTCTGTATTGGCAAGGGCATCATTTGAAACGCCAATAAAGCATGTGATAAATGCTGCTTTGGTAGGAGAGGTTGACAGGCTGGACTCGGTTGTAGAGAATGTAATGCTGAACCAGCCAGTGCCTATTGGCACAGGATTGCCCAAGCTGCTAGCTAAAAAACCAGGGGAAAAGAAATAAGATGGCAAAAGAAACAGTAGATAAGACAATAGCAGAAATAAAGAAGCTGCTGAAGGATAAAAAACTAATAATAGGCACTGAAAGGACTATAAAAAACCTGAAATTAGGCAGGATATCAAAGGTTTATGTTTCTTCAAACTGCCCTGAAAATGTCAATGATGATATCAGCTACTATTCAAAACTAGCAAATGCGGCTGTTTTAAAATTAAGCTACCCTAATGATGAGTTAGGGGTCATATGCAAGAAGCCATTCTCTATTTCTGTTTTGAGCATATTAAGATGAACAAGATAAAATATGATATTAACCTGATGAAATACATGGAATTATTTGAGAATATAACAAACACCAAGCTTAAGGACTGCATTGAAAATGACAAGCAGCTTATCTTTGTCGTGGAAGGCAATGAGATTGGAAAGGCAATCGGAAAAAACGGGGTTAATGCCAGAAAGGTTGAAAGCGTACTGAACAGGAACATAAAGATTGTTGAATTCAGCCCTGATGCAAAGCAGTTTATCACAAACTTTGTTTATCCTTTGCAGCTGAAGGGGGTAGAGGAGGATTCGGGCAGGATAACTATCCATGGCCCTGACACAAAAACCAAAGGGCTGCTTATAGGAAGGGACAGCAGAAACCTGAAAAGCCTGCTTTCAATAGTGAAAAGGTATTTTGATGTTGCAGATATCAGGGTTATTTAGTAAAGTTTTTAAATTAAACAAGAATCCTAAAACTTAAAAATGGGAAAGAAAAGCCGTGGCTTAAATACTGGGAAAAGACTGAAGGAAAGAAGGCAAAAGGCCAGATGGCACAATAAATGGTTTGTAAAAAGAGCGCTTAATCTTAAAGAAAAGGCTGACCCTCTGGAAGGGGCTTCCCAGGCAAAAGGGATTGTTCTGGAAAAGATACAGTTAGAGGCAAAACAGCCTAACTCAGCAATGAGAAAGTGCATCAGGGTGCAGCTTATCAAGAATGGGAGGCAGGTTTCAGCATTTATCCCAGGGGATAAGGCAACAAGGTTTATTGACGAGCATGACGAGGTAATAATTGAGTGCATTGGCGGGGCAATGGGGAAAAGCAAAGGAGATATTCCCGGCGTCAGGTGGCAGGTAATCAAGGTTAATGACCAAAGCCTGGATGCTTTGCGAAAAGGAATAATTGAAAAGGCCAGAAAGTGATAAAATGGAATTAAAAGCATTTAACAGGTGGTCGGTAGAAGGCATTAAGGTAGAGGATTCCGGCTTAGTTCCATACATAACCCTTAATCCAAAGATAGTCCCTAAAACCGGCGCAAGGTATATGGGGTCAAAGTTTCACAAGTCAAGGATATTTATTGTTGAAAGGCTGATTAACAAGGTAATGGTGCCGGGGCATAAGGGAAAAAAGCATTTCAGGACATCATATTATATGACCGGCAAGGCAAATCATGCATATGATGCTGTTGAAGATGCCTTAAAGAAGATTGAGGCAATCATAAAGGAAAACCCAATCAAGATTTTTGTAAAGGCTTTGGAGAATGCAGCCCAAAGAGAGGAAATAATAACGATTGAGTATGGCGGAGCCAGGTACCCAAAAGCCGTTGAATGCTCGCCGCAAAGAAGGGTTGACCAGGCTTTGAAGCATATGGTGCATGGCGCTTACTGGAGATCATTTAATTCCAAGAGGAAGTTTGTTGACTGCCTTGCAGAAGAGATAATCAGCGCGTATAAATGCAGCTCTGCTTCCAACGCGATAGCTAAAAAGTTAGAGATAGAAAGACAGGCGGATTCCAGCAGGTAACTTCAGCGCTTTAATTTCTCCATTATCTCTGTTTTCTTCAGCTTGAATTCCCTTGGGTTCATATTAATATATTTAATCTCTTTAAAATTTTGGAGGATAGCCTTCAGCCTTTCGTAATAATTTTTTAGCTTGTATCTTTCTAATAACTTAAAATATTCCCTAAAATTTATATCCGCATAAAACAACAAGGTTATTATATCAATCCTGTCTTTCCCGCCTTTCACTGATTTTTCCCTGTCATGCTCTGCGCCCTGCTTGAGTATAAGAAGGGCAGCAGGATTTACAACATCAAAATTCTGGATTCTGGATGCATATTCTTTTATATCCTCTACAGGCATTGCAAGCTTTGAAAAATGGGGGACATAAATGTCCAAATCTATTTCTTCAAATTTTATCTCGTATTTTTTCAGGTTATCATTTTTTATCAGGTTATAATTTTTTTTAAGAAAAGCAAGGCCATCAAAATCTTTGACTGCAATGTCTATATCTTTTGATTTATGCAGGCTAGTCCATAAATAAGCAGCCCATCCGCCTATGACTATAAAATCGAATTTTTTCTCTTTTAATTGCAGTAAAATTTTCCAGCTTTTTTCTGTTAAGGTGCTATTCCAGAATTCCATTCAGCCTTGCCTCCATTGCCATTAAAAAATCTTTTGCATACCATTCCTTTAAATTCCATAAGTCAACAAATATCTGCGCTGCTGTCATTTCTTTCATGTTCCTGCCTTTTTTTAAGACAAAAAGATTTGGAATTTTATTATTCTTTGGGAATCTTTTTTCTATTTCTTCTGCATCTTCTGAATAGGCATATACTTCTGAGTAATCGGCAGGGACGTCTTTAAATTTGAATTTGTAAGCAGAGTATGCTGCATAAATGATGCCAGCAGGCATTTCTGACTCTATTTGTTTTACCGGCTTTTCAGCCCTTGTTTTGTAGATGATGTCCTTTTCCAGGTTTCTTATTGATGCCCAGTAATACAATATTTTCCTTTTGTCAATAACATCAAAGCTTCTCTGCTTAATCTTTACAGCATTCATATTCCTCAACGGCTTTAAAGCCAGGTTAACCACGCTTAAGGAAACATTCAGGGCTTTAGCCAGGTAAGACTGCGTCAGGCTGCTGTTTTTCTTTTCAATGCTCTGGAAGAGCATCTCCCTGTATACCTCCTCTATCCTTTTCATGTTTCTCTAATAATACCTTATTATTTATAAATCTTTCTATTTTATTAGAAACATATTTAAATAACAATATTAAGATTAGAAAGACAGGTGGATTCTTCCAGATAGTTATTCACACATAACAGAGCAGCACTTGCCAGTGTCTGTTGCCGGCAATATTTCTCCAGGGCATGCCTCACTTTCCAAACATTTAATTCCAAATTGGTCTAAACAGGTTAGCGCAGGCTGTTGAGGCTCTTGGCTTGGTGGTGTTGATTCTTGTTCTTCTTTATCTTCAGTTGATGATTGTTGCGGCTGCATTAGTGTGCTAATGCATCTTGAATTAATAGTATACGGATTTTCACAAATATCATCTGTATTTGGGTTGTTATCATTACAGCCGGCATCAGAGCAGCAATTATAGTTTACGCATCTATTGTTCTGTATATATTGGCAAGGAGCGCAATTTAACACTATCCTCTCAGGCGGACTCATCATTGCAGCCTTTTCTATGCCTGTTGGAGCTCCAACAGTTGCTTTTCCAAAGCCGGTAAAAAGAAAAACACCTCCGCCTATCATTAATATTAAGAAAATACTTGCTATTGGTATTATAAAATTGCTTATGGGGGCAGTTTCAGTTGCCATAGGCTGGTAGATTTGCGTTTGTTGCTGCATCCTTTGCCTTTGCATGATTTGCGGCTGAATGTTCCTAACCATTTGTTGTGGTTGCTGCATTTGCCTTGCCCTCATTTCCTGCTCAACAAAATAGAAAGAATCCTGCAAATCATTGGCATTCCATCCTAGTTTTAGAAGATAGCTGTAAATATTGTTTCTATCATAACCTTGGCTAAGGCAAGTTCTTATGTAACTAGTTAAAGCGGTGTTTAGCATTTATTTTTTCCTTTTTACTAACAAATAAATAACTGATAATAAGATTATTACGGCTATTATAGCATATAAGCCAGCACCAGATGTTTCACCAAAGCCAAAGGCTTTTCCTGTTTTTGCTAGAATTCCTTTTGCTCCTGCCTGTGCTGCCCTGCAGATGCCTAAATTCTTGTCTGAAAAAACGCCTTTTGCATAGCCTTTGCCTCCAGCTGCTAATGCTTCTTTTATCTGCTCGCAAGAGCAGCCATCTGTCTTGGTTAAATCAACATCATAATCATTTGTTTTTGTATCAGAACATAGGTCATCTTCATTTAAAACTCCATCATTGTCATCATCATTCACAGCTTGCTTGCATAAATTTGATGGATCCTTAGGGCAAGGATCGCAGGCGTCCCCTAATTCATCGGTTAGTTTGCCCAAATACCTTGCTCTTATCTCATCTGCATTTAAGGTAGAATCATAAATCTTTAGCTCGTCTATAACAGCATCTGCAAAATCATTTCCCCTATGAGAGCCAAGATAGATATTTGCGCCTGTTTCACTTCTTACCCATTTGTCTCTATTAGAACTAATCAAAACTCCATCAACATAAAGATTCATTCCAGCTGCGTTGTCCCATGTTGCAGCAATATGGTGCCATTCTCCTGCTTTCCAGTTGTTCAAAAAGGAAGGATTGTCTGCTGTATTCAACTCATGTTGTGTTGGTGCGGTCCATGCTGTTGATTCTGTCCATGAGGCATCATCAATAACAAAAAATATGTAATCACAATTACAGCCGCCGCCAAATAATTTTCCTATAGCCAGATGATTTGGGCTGTGCAATGGGTTTTGGCCTTCATCTAAAAACCAGTGGTTTTTATTGTCAATTCCATTCCAGTTCGGCTTTATCCAGAATTCTATTGCGCCCTTGTCTTTGTTGAAGTTGCCTTGTGTATTATAAGTTATGCCTTCTACATCAGCAGAGTATAGCTGTTTTATCTCATCAGCTGACAGCGCGCGGTTATAGACACGGACATCATCAATTGCGCCATTGAGATAGCTGTACCAGTCTGGCTCTGCGTATTCGTTTGGCGCATTTCCTATCTGAAGAGGATAATCAGAATTATCTATAGGGCCTGTTCTTGGAATGCTGTTAATTAATGCCCCATCAACATAAAGATTCATGGCGCTTCCATCATAAGTTCCAGCAAGATGATGCCAGCTGTTCAAAGAAAGGGGTGATGAGCCCCAAAGGCCATAAGCAGCCACATTATTATCATCTATCTCAAAGAAAGGAACACCTGTACCGTCTGCTACGCCTAATTTATAAGCAACTACATAAGCTCCTGTAGGCCCGCTGGTTTTTGAAATGCATGAAGAGTACCATGGAGTTGGATTTGAGTTTTGCTCGTACGAGTTCAGTTTTAACCAGCACGAAAGTGTAATCTGGGATGAAGGTTTTAAAGAATCTGATGATGGAACTGAGAGGTAATCATTCATACCATCAAAGCCAAGCGCTTTTCCAGATTTGCCGTCAACCCATGCTGCGCCATAGCTTATTCCATCATTATTATAATTAGAGTTGTCATTGGCGATAGAGCCAGAGCTCTCATCAAATGGAAGGTGCAGAACCAGCCCGCTAGCTGGCGCGATAATTGGCGCGGTAAGAGTTGGCACTGCCAAATATCCAGCATCTTTCTTTCCTTCAACAAAGCTGCCTCCGTGCAACTCGCCTATTGTGCCTGTCAACTCGTCATAAAGCAATGGCTTCTTTGCAGAAAAATCATCTGAGTTAAGCTGGTTTGCATTTGCTGCATCCCTGCAATTGTCCTTGCTGTTTATTATTCCATCGCTATCAGAATCGCAATCGCCGTCATAATAACAATCAGGATCGCAGATGTTATCACCAGATTTAGAAACACATATTTTATCCTTTGCGCCTACACCACAATCGCCTGGGCATGAGTAATAGTTTTCATAGTTGTTGCATACTCTATCATTGTTGCAGAGGTTGTTTTTTATTTCAACAGAGAGCTTTTCTATGCCATTATGATAAATTTTGAGGTATTTGGCGTTGGAAAAGTATGGGAGGTTTAAAGTGGCTGTTGTTGTGTTTAATTGTGCTGGTGAATCATAAATGAAGAAAGTTGCATAAAAATCTGTTTTGTATAACATATCTCCATTTTCTGTTGTTATTTTGGCATTAAATGCGAAAGGAGATGTTGAATTAACATCAGAATAATCTCCTATATAATCTACTTTAGGCATATTTAAGCCATCTAGTTCTACAGAGTAGTCATCAAACACAACATCTTCAATAGGATAACCCTCGTAATCCTCGGTTATTATTCTAGGCTCTAAGCCTTGGATTAGTAAATCAACTTCATAGGTTTTGGCTTCTGCAACCATAGCTAAAGCTAAGAAAATCACTAAAACTACCAATCCTATTTTCAACAGTTTCTTAGAGGACATTTTGAATCTTTAGGGAAAATAATTACAACATAGCGATTACGAGTGCCCATTATAGAACCAACATCCCCAACGAATGATTTATCTGAAGGAAGATCTCCGGTAATATCTTGATATGGCATTCCATTACAGTTATTTAAATTCCCACACATTAATTCTCCTGTCTGAGAGTAAGATATATTGCTATACATACAATCAATCTCATTTTCTATATTTCCCCCAATGTGTGTACATTCGCTTGGACGATTCCATTCTCTATAACCCGGTCTTGCACCCTCGCAATAATCATCAGGACCTACAATATTATTCTTTTGACAAGAAGTACTCCAAAATGTGCTAGAGCCGGTTTTACAACAAATATATTCAGCACAACAAACCCATTTGCAACATTCTGGAAATCTTATGTCTCCCTCTTCCGATCTTGGATTTGGACAACCTCCTTTTGTTGCTTTTCCTTCTCTTTTCCAGGCTATTATATCATACTCGTCACAATATATTGCGTACTTATGGCCAATTTCGTGAGCGAGTGTAGATGAATCGTCAGGGTTAGATGCAACAAAAATTATCTCATCTCCTTTGCCGTAGCTAACATGACATCCTCCCGCTGATTCTCTTTGTTTGTCATAACAAACTACCCCCGTTGTTAGTGAGTCTAATATACCTATAATTACATCTTTTTCCTTATCAAATTCACCTTTCAAAATACCATCTTTAACAAGTTTTTTCACTTTCTTTGGAAAACGATTGTTGGTTTCTACATTTTCTGGCAATTTTCCTAACCAAACATCTTTTCCAGCTAACCCAACTTTATCGTTGACTTCACTCCAAAAAATATATTTATTATAACTAGAAGCAATCGTCCCATAAGAATCTTGATTAACAGGAACAAAATAATAAATATACTGGGCAACAACCGCCTCATTTGACTGAAACGACTTTCCTAAACTTTGTACATTTGCATTGCATTTTATCTTCTGCCCTCTTGGCAGTGCTGCAATGTCCTTGCCTTCTCCTATTTCAAACTTGGCTTTGCACTCGCTGCCGCACTGCACTGTTTTTTTTGCGCCCTGCAGCTCAAATTCAATTGTTCTCAAGGGCGTTGGTACTGGATTCTTGGCGCTGCATTCCATTGTGTCATACTCTGTCACAACAAGATAATCTTTTAACCGCCCATTTTCATTGATTTTAACGGGCTTTAAGTATTCATCAATATCAATATTTTTCCCTGTCAAATAATCCTGGTCAACTGTAAGGATTACATTCGGCTTTATCAGCTCCCAATCAGAGCCAGACTTTCCATAATCATAGCTGTCATAAGGGACAACAGAGCAGTTTATAATATCCCCTGGCTCTGTGATAGTGTGGCTTATTACTGGCACCTGAATTGTGCATGAGCTGCTTAAAGGAGTGCCATCTTGCCCAAGCGGCTTTGTGCATGAATCCTGTCCAGACATAAGCGTGGCAAGCTGCATATTTCCATTGTCATCAACATACTTTCTTGTTACCTTGTAATCGCCAGAAAGTGTCTTGTCTTCTGCATCTTTATCAGCCAGGGTAACAGTGCAGTTTAAGTCAGAAAGGTTAGTAGGCACGCCTTGCTCAACATAAGGTGCAGAGGAATTCAGGGGTTCAAGGCTTGTTGAGACAGTTGGCAAACTATTGCACGCCCTTTTTTCTGAATTGCAAACCATGCCTGATTTGGTGCAGTTAATCTGGGTTATATTGCATTTCTGCTCCTGAACCTTTAAATTGAGAGAGTAGTTTATGCCCCACCAGGAGTAAGAGTGGTATCCATACATATCAGTCAGGCTGATGTTATAAACCTGCTCAGATAGCGGAAAGTACTTATTTAGTATCTCCTGGCTTGAGCAGTAGTCCAGCCTTGTTCCTGTGTTGTCATAGCATTTTTTCTCTGTTTCATTCCTTTCAGCATTGCAGCCTATGCTTGTCTGTTCCCATTCTCCGCATGGGTCATTGTTTTGGTTGTTGCAGACTTTTATATTTCTGTCTGAGCAGAACGGGCTGCCTATTCTGATAGAATAATTTGTAGTGATGTTATTAACAATTACGCTCTCAAAACATTTTCCAATATCCCTTGTCGGGCTTTGGCAGACTTTTGGCTTGCAAAAATAGGTATCTGGCGAACCAGTATAAACATTGTTTGTAAGACAACTTTCCCTTGCTTGTTTTATACAATCAGACCAATCACCGGTTGTACAACGACCGGTATAACTATCCTGATTGCAGCAAGGATTAAAAACATTATAACTGCAATAACTCTTTGTGCATGCATCAGTCCCATCACATGTATTGCATGTCTCGGTTTTTTCACAAACATCCATACACCAGGAATCGCCATAACTCCCGCCTTTCTCTTCTTTATAAGTATAACCTTCTTCACAATAATTGTTTAGTTCAAGTGAGCATGGCCTAGAATAACGCGTGTATAAACTGCATGTTGAGTTTTCTGTTCCAGCAGTTGGTTTATAATTACATCTCTGTGTATACCTCGGAACACTATCAGATAAGTCATTACTGCCATAATAAGAATATTGTGTTGTTGTGTCTGAGGAGGTATATGTCTCACAATTAACCTCTTTAGAACAATATGCTGTTGGCTTGCAGTCTGCATCAACAGAGCATACACCAGTACTATAAGGCCAAGAATAAATGTAATTGTAAGGATTTATTGCCCAATCCCCTGGGGCATATGATGAGAAATGTGCAACATCAAAGGTTAGTGTTCCTGTTGCATTGTTATAATTGATGTTTGTGCAGATATCTGCAGGACAGGGCTTGTTTATCTCGCTTAGCTTCGTAGTAAATTCCTCATTGTAAAATATTGCAGGTGTATTTTCAAAAGTAAGATTATAAAGAGTTATGGTAGCTGGCTGGTCAAGCTCTGGCAATTCTTCTGTATTTATTGCAACTATGCCATCTCCAATATAAACATTGGCGTTTCCGCTTTCTTCCTCTACTTCCTCACTGTCAACGTCAAAAAAGTCTTTGAATTTTATTGCTCCTCTCCCGGATTCAATAATCCTGTTTTCTTTAATGTCTACGCCTTTTATCTTTTTCAGCTTTCCTTTGCCTATTGCCTTCTTTTTTGCTTCATCCATCTTCTTGCATAACTCTAGTGTTGCATTGTCAAATGTGATTTTGTTTTGAGCCCATTTAATCTGTTTGCATACTGGATCAGAAGAAACCTTGTTGTTCTCTTCACTCTTTTCTGACTTAGCGAATACGATGCTAAACGAGAGTAGTATTAAGATTAGAAGAGCTACCAAGGAGAATGCAAACACAGCCCTTTTTTTATTCAACATACGCTGTTACCTCTTTTTGTTGTTCTGGTCATTATTCTTTATAAATTTTATTAAACTGCATTATATCTCTTCAAGTATGTTCTTTTTATTATAACCTATGTTGTTCTTTTTAAGTATTTCCTCAAATTCCATTGAATTTTCAATTGGCATCTTTATTACTCCTCCTGCCAGCCTTTCTCCCCCTAAATGCCCTATAATACCTTTCTGGTTTCTTCCTGCAAGCACATAATTGAATTTAACCTTTTGTGTATGGTTCAATCCTTTCAGATTATACCAGAAAAGGCTGTATGAAGCAAAACCAAGTGTTTCACAAAATTTTCTATTCTTAAATACGCTAAAGCCCTCTAACAAAACTCCTGTTCTTGCTAAGAATTCAGGAGAAAACA
>Ga0209211_10010221_pt1 | contig 12283 bp, 19 predicted proteins | sample RifGroA2_FD_183992 | JGI IMG/M metagenome (GOLD analysis project Ga0209211, IMG submission 183992) | Groundwater microbial communities from Rifle, Colorado, USA - Groundwater A2 (SPAdes) (version 2) | ecosystem: Environmental > Aquatic > Deep subsurface > Groundwater | place: Rifle, Colorado... | reverse complement strand
ACCTTCAAGCGCCGGATGAGCGTTTTATAAAGAGGCGTGAATGGCCCCAATGTCTGGGGTTGAAGGTCTACAACCTCTTCCCAACGGGCAATAAATTTTTTGTAGGTAAAATCGCTCATATTGAAAGAAATGCTTCTACAAATGCTTTTCTGGCGCGAAACAACTGAGACTCCGCGCTTTTAAATGTAATTGCAAGCCTCTTGGCAATATCCTCAACCGTCAAATCATCGGTATACTTAAGCACAAGAACGCTTCGGTGCATTGGGAGAAGCCTCCCGAGTACCATACAAATTTTTTCCCGGAGAAGGCTTGCATCAAGCTCTTCTTCCGGTCCAACGAATGGCGCAATGAGGAATTCTAACTGGGGAACGGCAGAAAAAACGACGTGACGGACTTTCTTTCTCCTATACCAGTCGATCACCTTATGGCTTGCGATGGCGTAGAGGTATGTCTTGAGCGAGGAAGCTCCCGTAAAATCGCGGATCGCTTCAAGGAAAGCAAAAAGCGCGTCCTGCAACACTTCTTCTGCATCATCAGGGTTATTAATTTTATTTTTGATAAACCGGCGAAGCGAAGGGGTGTACGTCCGATAAAATACCGAAAGGGCATTGCGGTCCCTAGTAAGAATTTTTTTGACAAGCTCGCTATCATTCATGCGTTCCTCTCTATGGCAAATCGTGCAAATGCCTGAAGCATCGGTGCTGCAGATCGGGGAATCGTGAGATTCTTCACCTGCTTCATGAAATCAGATTCTGTGATCGTACCATCCAGAACATCATCGCGCAACTGATAAGCCTGCCCCACGGCTAGGCCATAGGGAACGAATGAGTCCAGCGTCTTCTCGTCAGCCCCGCCAAGAGCTGCTCCGATTTGGAGTGGCCGGATGACGCTGTACCAGGCAGTTTTGTAAACATCAATGAGTTGTTTAGAAATCCCAATCTTCATGTGTTCTTCCATAACATCAAGCGATTGGCCATAGATAACTTCCTCCTTCATGCGTTGATATATATCTTCACTTTTCCAGCCAGAGGCTGGTCCGCCTTTGGCGGAGACTTTCCCCATCACCTCATCTGCCCAAACCAATGCAAGGTCACCGGCAAGAATGGCCAGGCTCACCCCAAGCGTTACGTGGACTGTGGGGCCGCCGCGGCGAGTGGTATCCTTGTCAATAATGTCATCATGGATAAGGGCAAACGATTGAAATAACTCGACCGCCATCATCGCTTGAACAAGTGCCTTGCCTATCTCTTGTCGCTTGTCGCTTTTCACTGTTTCATGCCCCAACCACACGAGGAATGCGCGTGTCCGTTTGCCGCCGCGCATGGTAAATTCTGCTACCTCCCCCACAAGCATCAGACAGTGGGGACTTATTTTCTTGGCCTCTTGCTTTTTTTTTGCAAAAAACGCCGTAAGCCCCTGCTCTACTTCTTTTTTCACTAATTCAAGCCTGCTCTGGAAAATCACGAATGAAGTATAGTACACTTGAGGCATGGATCTCAAATCAGTCTCACCCACGACATTTGGGCAGTTTGACACCTTTGGTGTTTTGGTTACGGTCATCGTACGCAATGCATTTGTTTTGGCCGGTATCATAAGCTTCCTTCTCTTGGTGTTTGGCGGGTTTAGCGTTATAATGGGGGCTGGCGCGGGCGATACCAAACGGCTGGAGAAAGGAAAACAAACCATCACCGGCGCAATAGCAGGCCTTATCATCGTCGTCACGAGCTACTGGATCGTCCAGATTATGGAAAAGCTGACCGGATTACATTTGCTTAATCCGTAAATAAAATTATGACCGAACGCTTGCTTGCAGATCAATGGGCAACTGATCCGAACTTTAACGCTGCCGGAGGTAGCGCGAAAGACATCATCGGAACGGTAACCAATCCCCTTTCTTCCTCCTACGGCAGCGTCAACGCCGGACTTATTCCGTTTTTCACCAATCTCCTGCGTCTCATGTTTGTTGGCGCGGGCATCTATGCGCTGGTTAACCTCATCCTCGCCGGCTTCCAGTACATGAGTGCCGGCGGGGACACCAAGGCCATTACTGCGGCATGGGCCAGGATCTGGCAGACGCTTTTGGGGCTCATCATTATTGTAGGCTCGTTTGCGTTTGCAGCCCTTTTTGGCTATCTCATCTTTGGCGACGCAGGGTACATATTAAATCCGGTTATCTACGGGCCGGGGTCAAAATAATAACATGATGAGAGTTTTTGCACAAACACCAGAACCATTGGGAACAATCGGCGGAGGAGGTTTAGGACCTTTTGGTAAAATCGGCGAAAACATCGCCAAGGGTGCTGCAGGGGGAGAAGCCGGACTCAAGGCTGTCACTGGCGCCGTTTCTTCTGTCATCGGCGTCATGACGGTAGCTGCCGCCATCTGGTTTATTTTCCAGTTTATGACCGGAGGATTTCACTGGATCACGAGCGCCGGAGACAAAACCAAGCTCAATGAAGCGCGCGACCGGATTCAAAACGCATTCATCGGACTTATCATCGTGGTTGCCGGTTGGGCAGTTCTTGCGCTCGCAGGACAATTCCTAGGCTACGATATTGTCATCAGTCAACCAGGCGAGGTTATCAAAAAGCTCAATATCAAATAATATGCATCGGCTTTTAGCTCAACTTACTAATCCCGTTATCCCCGAAGCCATCGGTGCCGGCGGTATAGAAAAAGGAGGGGAGGTTATAGGACTCATGATAACTCGCGCGGTAAGCGCCATGTTTCTTTTTGCATTTATCATGGCGTTTTTCTATCTCATTACCGGCGCCATGCACTGGATTACGAGCGCCGGGGATAAAACCAAGCTTGAGGAAGCCAGAAATCGCATCACCCACTCCATCATCGGCATCATTGTGGTTGCCGCCACCTGGGCTATCATGACTCTTACCGGCCAGTTCGTGGGGATGGATTTTGAAAACCTGCTGATCCCGACAATCACAAATCCAAAATAACACAATTTTTCGGTATTGACAAAGGCTATACGTTGCATCAAGATTAAATGTAGGGTATACTAAATATCTAGATAGAGGAGGATTTCTATGAATATGGTACTTGCAGCCGAACCAACGATCACTATTAGCCAGGATAAAGCAAAGTTTTTTAAGATAACAAACTTGGGAGAGCTCATCAGTGCTGCCACGGGAGCGCTCCTTATCGTCGCCGCGCTTCTTGCGTTTTTCTTCCTCATCCTGGGCGGCATCCAGTGGATAACAAGCGGCGGGGATAAAGCCGGCATGGAAGCGGCACGCAACAAAATCACGCATGCCATCGTGGGGCTCATCATTGTAGGGGCAGCATGGGCGATCATGATCCTCGTCCAGAACTTCCTGGGCGTTGATATCGTCGGCAAGGGACTCACCTTCCCCACGCCATTTTGAGACCATGCAAGTTTTTGCTGTGGACTGGGCTTCCAAACAGGGATGCATCGTGCAAGAGGCTGCCACCATTCAATGCATCGTTCCCCTTTTTACCAATCTCGTCCAGGGAGTGCTTGCGCTTTCCGGGGTCGCCCTTTTTATTATGCTCCTTGTGGGCGGGTTTCATTTTCTCCTCTCCGGAGGCGACCCCAAAAAACTTGAGGCGGCCAAGGGAACGCTCACAAGCGCTATCATCGGCCTGGTCGTCATCGTAGCAGCCTACCTCATCATAAAGACCATCGAGGTCACGACTGGCGCCCCGGTCACACAGTTTAAGTTGGGATTTTAACTCCAAAGTTTGGTGTTGACGGGATGAGAGCATGCTGGGATAATACCCTTATGAGGAACCGCGGCAGTGATACAATGTATGTAGATTTCTTTACCAATCTCGCTGTCGCATGGTTTACCGCAGGAATTATTCTACCCGGACTCTCTCTCAAGTTTGAAATCATCCAGGTACAGGGTGTTCTGATTGCGCTTGTCGCAACATTCATGTGTTTGCGCATCGCCAACCAAATAGCGAGGAAAGTGCACGTATGAACATAGACCGGATAATGTTTACCTATATATGGGGGTTTCTTTTGACGAACCTCCTGATACTCTATATGTATTTCTTCGTGTTGCGGAGGCAAAAATGACGTTTGAATCGGTTGTCACAATTCTTGCGATCATCACGGGTATCATGACGTTTTACCTGTTATTCGTAAAAAAACGCCCGTGACGACTATGCACCTATTTCACCCGTCCCATCGCTCCCGTATCATAGGTCCTGCGCGCTCGTGGCTTGCGGCGATTGCCCTCGCCCTCCTCCTCGCCCTCCCGCTCCTTGCGCCGCCCGTCGCATTCGCACAAAAAAATCCGAATAACTGGGTGGATGGGGGGTATGCGGAGGAGATGTATTCGGCAAGAACAACCGGCAGCGTCAGCCAAAGTCCGTACACGGTCCGGAGTTTCGATACGCCCATGTACCGCACCATCGAGCATATTTTGGGTCCGGTGCCCGGCATTACCGTTACTGCCGATGTGTGGCAGAGAAACCCAACGTACGCCCAACAAATGCTCCAAAAAAGCGCGGTAGCCGGCATCGGCAACTACATCGCCATGATGTATGCCAATCCGCCGGCGGATCTTGCCCTCTGGATCCAGGACACCGGCCAGACACTTGGGTTTCTTCCTAAACAAGCCTACGCCCAGGGCGTGGGCTTCTCCGGCCTTGCTCCCCTTCTCCCCATCTGGAAAGCATTCCGCAACATCGCTTATTTGTTGTTGGCCATCGTCATGATCGTCATCGGTTTCATGGTGATGCTGCGCAAAAAAATCGACCCCAAAACCGTCGTCACCGTCCAAAACGCGCTGCCTCGGATCGTAATAACGTTACTCTTAATTACATTTTCGTATGCGATAGTGGGGATACTTATTGATGTTATGTACCTTGTACTTTTTTTGGTAGCCGCTCTGCTTGTGTCAGCAAGCAATGGAGCGCTAGGACCAGATACGGCAACTAAATATGTAACGGCGGATTTTGGTCGAACCGTCGTGGCAATGTTTGGTGGCGGTTTCCGATCTCTAGATGACCTTATCCGATTTTTAAACCCAGGATCTGTGATTACAGACTTTAGTCAACTAGCGTCATTCCAATTGCTCCCATTCATCGCTGGTGTTGCAACCGGAGTTATCGAGACGCCGTTTCTCATCCTCCTTCTTGGTTTAGCTTTACTGTTTATGGTTATCCGCATTTTTCTTATGTTACTTACTGCGTATATTCAAATTATCGTTGCGCTTCTTATAGGACCATTACAATTACTTTTAGAAGCATTTCCCGGCGGCGTCGGGTTTACATCATGGATAACCAATCTCATATCTAACATTATAGTATTTCCCGTTACTGCAGCACTCATACTCATCGGCACAATACTCACTCAAACCAGTACGATCAACACGTGGACTCCCCCGCTTTTAGGCACTGGGGGTCAAGGAGTTTCTGCCATCATTGGCCTTGGAATACTTATGGTTATCCCCACCGTCGTCAATGGAATCAAAGAATCTTTGAAGGCCAAATCAGCTATCCCCGCAAGTCCTGGAGCGATAATGGCGCCTATCGGCGGCGCATTCCAGACGATCATGGGCACCACGTCATCGTTCTACTATGGCGGGGCAATCGTCGGCAAAATAGCTGAGTGGTCAAAGGGAGGTAAACCGAAAAAAGAATAAAATTCATTCCCATTATCCTTCCTATTCTTCAATGCTTTTCATCTTCGGTTGATTTTGTCAGTGCTGTAATGGCTGTTGCGGCAGCTGCGATGGCATAACCAATAAAAAGTGTCTCTGCAATCGCCAACGGCACGCTTGCACCAACTTGACGGGAAAACGAGTGCATCGTATAAGGACCAAAGTCCCTTCCGTCAATTATTTGCTCGTGTGGTATCACTCTGGTTTTCCCTATCTCATCTTTATAATGCAGCGTGTTGTTTGCGCTCCACGCCACTGCATCCCGAGATCCTAGGCGTTCTTGAGCTATGGACATAGGAATGCCCATCATGGGTAATACCTTTCCCACAAACGGTACTCCGCCAAGTTTTCTTTGCCGGTATATCTCGTGTGTTGCGTTTCCCCATTCCCACGCAAGTTTGGCTGCTTCCTTTGGATCGTGACCTTTTTCGTTTACGCCTATCTTCTGAATTGATTCAATGAGCTTTCCCATGTCTGGGTGGCCGGTAAGCAAATGAAAATGTTCCATCTCAAGTTGTGTAGTTTTGGCCCTTGTCAAAAAATCGTTACCCCTTCTGCCCCAGTGTCGTTCGCCAAGATTATTTAGATCCAAATACCGCCACTGCAAATCTTCTGTACCAATATGAACAAGTATCTTTCTATCAACAAGGCTCCTAGTCAATCGTCCCGGGCTTTCCTTTGTAGCTCGAGTAAATACGTCGTTAATCTGTTCAGGATGGACAAATTGCAGATTTCCTTTTCCGTCGAAACTGTGGTGGAGTTCGTCTCGCCATTTCTGCACATCCCAACCCGTAGTTGAATCTCCGACTGCTTTTCCAAAAAATTCTCTTTGGACCTTCTTGAAGTACTCAAGCGCTTGTTCACGACGACGCTCTTCTGTCACCGTCACCACACTGCCATCATCTAGCTTGATTCTTTTATCTCCACGAATACACGTCTGAAAATCTGTATCGGTGATATCTCGCGGGCGCTGGTCAGACTCCATTGCGTAACTTTGTACAGCCATTACGTCTCCATCCAACATCGCCACCCGTTCCATTAAACCATATTGCTTGCTCGTAAGAGTTCCTCCTGATGCAATATCTCGCTCAACAATAAGATCCGTCATGCTTGAATCAAAATCTTTCAAATCATGTTGAGTAAACAATTCACTAAAAATTTTACTTTTTAACTTGGCTCTATATTGTGTACCATCGGGCTTCTGACCATAATCAACAAACGTGTGGGCAGCTGCTCCCTGGGGATTACGCACAATATACTGCGTCCAAACCCATGTTTTGTACGTTGATGCTAAATCCTCGACCTTCTTCTTCCATTCAGCATGATTCATCCCGTGCTCGTCACCGATTTTTGCTTTAAGCCAGGCGGTTTGCATTTCAATATTTTTTTGCCATTCCGGACCTTTAAACTGATGCTTCATTTCTTCTAAATATTCTTTTTGAATTACTCCTTCCGCTAATGCTTGTACCATGGTTAAGCGCATCGAACCACCTAACCGTTCACGCTCTATGTCATTCCATCCACTTGTTGAATCGATTGTGCCCCACATAGAAAGCGGCCCAAACCTACCACTAAAGGAAAATTCTTCAACTTTATCCATAAGCCTAACCACCCCACGCCCATACTTTCGTTCAAGAAGTGCTCGGTCTCCGGTATCGGCAATATTCATTACGTCAACCACTTGATCCAATGTCCAACTAAGAGCGTTTCCTTCTGCATTTAATGGTGATCCTGCAAGAGCATTAAAGAAGGGGACGAACAATGTGTCTCCAAATCCGTACATCCTGAACCACTCAGCCATTGGATTATGCCATCGAGTGATTCCTCCGTATGGCTTACTGGAAAACACGGTAATTTTTTGTGTAAAATCGCCGTTAAACCCGTCAGACATAACTTCTACTCCGGGCGTCCTGGTGAATGCCAGGGTTTCGGTAAATCGCAGCGTCATGATATCCATGCCCTTGGCCATCCTTCGCGCGGCTTTTACTCGCAACCCATAGTCCTCAGACTCTAAGGCCTCCAGTGTCAAAACTTTATCTTGAAGCGCCACCTTCTTTCCTTGAGTCGATTTGTCCAAAACGGGCAACCCTGTTCTTGGATCTCGCAGATAGTCACGTACAGCTCCTGCTTCGACCCTCTGTTTAAATAAATCTGTAGCAAGCCTATCTACATAAACTTCGTACCGCGCTGCGTGGACAGAAAACAGCTCGTTTGGCAAATATTGATCATGAAGATCACGGATCAACTCTGCGGCCTGCTCATAACAAGACATCATATGTGCAGCTATTGGATCCGAGACCGCCTCAAGCGCAAAACCGTTTTTAAAAAAATTCATATGCTTTTGTAAACCCTCTACGTCACCCGCTGGGTGGGCCGCCCAATAATCGGCATCACTTAACCGCATAATGGAATCGTATAAATTTTGATAATGAGCTACTATTTTATCTCCGATGGGTTTACCGTCGTGATCTCTAATGTTTCCGATTATCTTATCAAACCGATCATAATTCGCTTTATCATAAAGATCAAACTGCTTGTATGCTTCCTCGTTCGGGTTATCCAAAACTTTAGAAATGAGATGGTAAAACTTCTTATCTCTTGCTTGTGTATTGGTTTGAAGTTGGTATGTCTCATCAGGGCTTGGCTGCCAATGTATCTCGCCCGCACCTATTTCAATGTAGCGAGCGGCGGTATCAAATAGCCGATCCAAATATTCTCTGTCTGTGTCTCCCAAATCGCTACGCATTCCCCGAAGCTCTACAAACCTTTCGTTTATTTTTCTCCAGTCATTGCCCCTACTTAATGCTTCTAGTTCGGAAACTCCTTGTTTGAAGCTCACGTCTTTTATCGGAACAATCGTACCATTCTCGTCTATGGTTGGTTCAACCTCGCTAATCCAACTTCTATCTGAAGGTGTAGTCGCAGCGCCAGATGCACCCGAAATCTCTGGAACAAAGTTCGTACCTAACTGTTGAGACAGCCGCGTCAACACGCTAAGCGCTGGTTTCTGCTCGACCTCCCCCGTTTTAAGTGCTTGTTTCAATTGCTCTGCTACGGCTTCAATCGTTATAGTTTTGGCTATTAATTGCATGACCGCATTATCTAAAAACGATATAAACTTTTGTTCTGTGGTTGGATCAAGCGGTTTAACCAAAATACCTTCAAGGGGATTACCCGGAGCAGCGGCTTGTTGAATAAACTCTAGCTGTTTAACTAATAGGACGTCTATTTTTGGTGAAGCTATCTCGGCCTTGGGCGGGGTGGCAAGCGTGGCACGGGCTTCAAGTTTTTTCACCATCTTTTGTTCGGGTTGTTTGGGGTCCTTCTCCGCCTTGAACATGGTCGTTTTTTTGTCGGGCTTTGATGGTTTTTTGGGTTTTACTTCCGAGGGATTAACTTTTTGTTGATCGGGCGAAACTACGGTCGCTATGTTAGTGATCACATCAGCTATTTGTTTGAGTCGTTCTCCTGCCATATTCTTTGCCATAGCGGGCTCCCTATGAACGTTTTTATTCTATCACACCCGTAAGAAGAAACGAATGGGGCTAAGCAGATGTCAGAGAGTTGTGCTACATGCGATATGGATAAACGCAGCAAGCTTCTCCACGTCTTCCAAGGCTTCTCGCGCGTGCCTTGCTGTGGGCAATCCTTCAGGGAGTGACCCAGGGAGCGCATCAGGGTATCGCGTTGGGATGTAGTATTGATCAAGAATCTTGATGCTTTCCTTAAACTCGGAAATCCCCGAGGGTTTGGGAACTATGCGTTCATACAACTCACGGAGGTTGTGAGTTTTGGGGACGGGACGCCCCAAAAAAATTATGTATGCTTTCAGCATCTTCTCGGCCGCTTGCTGCGCATGAAAACACGCAAGGTGATAAATCTCTCGCTTCTCGGCATCGCCTGCAACGACGAGGTCATCGTTGGCCATCGCGATCCATTCAGTTGGATTTGGTTTTGTCATACATCACCCGCCCCTTCCCAACGATCTCATCACGGACAAAGTAGTTATCATCGGCCATCTCCCGAAATTCCTGCGGGGTGTACACGACAACATCTATCGCGACTTTGCTGTCTAAGAGCCGACTCACCTCGATAAGCCGATCGATAAACCGCTTGTTGGTTTTTTTAATGACCGCAATATCTATATCGCTCCATGTACGCGTTTTTTTCTCAACAAACGAACCAAACACGATGATCTTTTCTGGATCGTACCCGTCCCGAAGCCTCGCGACGACGCGCGTTAACTCTTGCTGGAGATGTTTGTGTCGTACTGAATCAAAGACTAGTGTGTCCATGCGCTCTCCTCTGTTTTGCCATAGCGGACTACAGCAATAGTAACATTAATAAACGAATAATGAAATAAAGGAATAAGCGAAAACGAATGGGGCGGCGGTTAAGAGGCCGAAGGGCGCGGGGAGTCATCAAGTCCACATCTCTTCCCAAAAGCTCCTCGAGGCGATGCTCGAACCCCACGAACTGAAACAGCCCTATCACCGGATCGAGCTCCACGAGAATATCGATATCGCTTGTGCGCGTCTGATCTCCGCGAGCAAACGATCCAAACACGCCGATGCGCTACACGTTATACTCGCGCTGCAAGCGGGTTTTCTGTAACCGAAGTTTTTGCTGAATATATTGCAATGTATCGCTCATAATACGTCCCTTGCCATACTCTTTGCCATAGCGGGCTACACCAATAATAACACACCGAAGTCAATAAACGAATGGGGAGACAATGCTGTGTTTGCTTCGTCGGAAAAGTTTGCTCGTGGATCCTCGGGCGCTTGACACCCCAATGATAGCTGTGTTATCCTCTTGGGTAGGTAAAAAGACAGGACGTCCCGCTAGGGAACTCCTTAAACTTTTTACCGTTTTTATTTCAGTTGCTGCCGAAGCCGTCTCCACGACACGTGCTCCTCCCCCGCTATTTGTTCTTTCAGTATGTCATACCATCGGGTGTCTCCGCGGGCTACTGACACGCGAATCGCCCCAGCAACGAAGTCAGGAAGACACATGATGCTGTGCTGCTGGCTGTCGAGGTGTTCAATAAATACCGGACGCTTGAGAAGCGCCTCGAGGCGGATGTCAAACGCACTTCGTTGCGATACCGATGGAAAATGCCGATCAATGAGAAGGTGCGTTGGAGGGTCGGGGCGTCCTCTGGCATAGTTCACCAAGCGTGCAACAAGAGAGGCGAGATTTTCTGGTGTGTCGGCAATCGTTCTCCCTTCTTTGTCGATAACCATCGCATACACATCGACGGGCGAACTCGCGAGACTCGACAACACGCGCTCCTTCGTCCCATCTCCGACGTTGGAAAACTTTATTTCTGGAAGGTAACGCTCTTTTTTGCTTTTCCCTTTTGAAGGAATGTGTCGTCGTGCTGCTGGAATGATCTTTGCAAGGAGCGGAAGATCAGACGCAACAATCATCGCGAGTACAAACAAAGGGTCTCGAGAGTCTGATGCACGCCCACTCTCATCGATCAACGCATAGTTCGTGCTCGCAGCAAGCCCGGTTCTTTTTCTCCCATATTCTTTGCCATAGCGGGCTCCCTAGGAATTTTCTGCTTCGCGTATGCTCTGGCGTGCCTACTCGGCGGCACCGTAACGCTAATCCAAGCGCTCGTAGCAGAAAATAAAGATTTGTAGAGTTCTACAACTGCATAACCTTAACCACTCCGGAGTCGGAGCACCCAACTTGGGGCTCGGATGTTGATGGAGTGGTTTTTACTTAGTACACATCTTCGTGTTTGCCGATGTGGTAGACGGCAATCCACTCCTTTTCTATGATGATGAGCACGCGAATGCTCTTGTCGATTGAGATCGACCAAAATAATCCGCCCGCCAGTTTATGGAGTCGCAGCGACGGATGATTGACGTTTAACCGGAGAAGTTCAAGCTGCTTTGTTATTTTTCTTTTGAGCGGAGCGTTTCCTTTAACGATTTTCTTATGCTCCGCCTCAAACGATGTGGTAAACCGGAGCTCCATGGGTTAGGCGTTGAGAGAATCAAGATACGCGTGCAGTTCTTTTTTGGTTTTCACCGTAGTATACTGGCCGCTTTTGATTTCTTCCTGCGCACGCTCCCATAGCGATTGATCACGAGAAACCGCCCGAACGGATGCAGCATTGGCAAAGTACGTCGCCATAAGCATACGGATAAAATCTTGAAGCGAGATGCCGATCCTGTGCGCTTCGGTTTGCGCGTTGTGCAAAATCCCCGCCGGGACGTTGATTTTAACGGTGGATGACGGAATGGTTTGTACGCTCATGGTCTTACTATAGCACAATTGTGCCATAAATCAAGACCCAAAATAGACCATCCATCAAGCCTTTTTCGCGTATCGCTCTCGCGAGGAGCGGATGACTTTATCGCGGTTTTGGTTCTTTGAGCGCGGAAGCGGTAACGTTGTTGCCGAGAAAGGTTGGCTTGTGTGATTATCTATAGCAAGCTTGAGGATAATCTGATAGTTGCCTAAGGCGACCAACTCCGCTTCTTCATACTTCTCCCCAAACTCGCGGCTTAACAGTCTTGCATCAGATGCTCCCACCCCGAAGGAAACGATGGAGCCGGCGTTGCCGAAAATTGCCTTCTGCACATCTTCTTCTATTTGGCCTACATATTGATTAG
>Ga0209211_10010219_pt1 | contig 12283 bp, 8 predicted proteins | sample RifGroA2_FD_183992 | JGI IMG/M metagenome (GOLD analysis project Ga0209211, IMG submission 183992) | Groundwater microbial communities from Rifle, Colorado, USA - Groundwater A2 (SPAdes) (version 2) | ecosystem: Environmental > Aquatic > Deep subsurface > Groundwater | place: Rifle, Colorado... | reverse complement strand
TGTTGACTGCAAAATCCGGGTTATCTATAATTGCGTTATTCTGTATTGCAAGGCCAAGAATGCCGCCCGTGCCTGTGCTGCCTATAATAATCCCTGCCGACTGGTTGCCATAGATGGTGTTGTTTTCTATGACGGTATCTTTTATCACCCTTGAGCGTTCTGAAGTTGCAACATATACCCCGCCGCCGGCATTAGAGTAAATGGCATTCCCCCTGATCCGGGTACCTGAAAACCCCCTGCCCCAGTAAGTGCCGACTGAAATGCCCTTGCCGGGGGTGTTGTGCACGAAATTGTTTTCAAAAGTCCCGCCTGATGAGGAGGTAATGCCGTTCACATTGCTGGCAACTTTATTGTTGAAGCAGTGGTTTCCCCGCACTACAATGCCGCTGAGGCCATCTTTTATGTCAATGCAATCACCCTGCCCTCCCCGCATCCCCGCATTGTATATCGTGTTATTTTCTATAAGCAGCCCTGAGTGTGAGGGCAGGCCCGTATCCTCCGAGCCGCCGATATATATTGCCTCGCCATAAGTGTCATGGATCACATTGTTGCGGATTATGATGTCCGTGCTCCCGCCATTACCGCTCCCGCCCTTGCGGTGTGCATAGCCAAACTGGAGTGCAGCCCCATGGATTGCCTGGGCGGAATGGGTTATCTCGTTGTTTTCGATTACCACCTGGTTTCCACCCCAATAATAAATAGGCTGGCCGCCGGCATTATTTGCCCCAGCAATTACCCTAAATCCCCTGATAGTCACATTATCCCGGTTCACATTCTGTGTCGAAATGGGATAGGCATGGGCGATTTCAAATTTGCTGCTGCCGCCATAAGGCTGCCATAAGGGAGTTACATCATCCGCATTGTATTTTGACATCCCGTCCAACGTGAGGCGATGGCCTGAACTATCAGACCGCAATATTAAAACCGGGGTTGTTGTGCTTTCATTTTGTTCAAGGCCGGCGTCCCTTGCCGAAAAAAATACAGTTACGTCGCTATCTGCAAGGGCGCCATTTATAATGTCCCACTGGGCAGCCTGGTTTAAAGACTTCCAAGGCTTTTGCGCCGAGCCGTCTGAAACCCCGGAAAAATCAGGGTCAACATAGAATTCTTTTGCATAATCTTCAAAATTTGCGGTTAATAATCCTGTTTTTGGGCCTTGTGTAATAGAAAATGCACCGGCATAAGTGATAGCAAGGAGAACTGCAAAAATAAAAATCCGGCAGATCTTGACTTTATTCATCATCGGGATAATATAATTTTGTGCGGTATTAATTGTATGTTTTTTGGCAAATTCGTCATTTGGCAGATTCTAGACTCAAGGTTTCCTTGGAGGGGCCTTCAAACGACCAAAGCAGATGCCAATGAGTATAATGCATATACTAATAATCTCTTTTTTGAACTAAAATACTTTTTGAGGGAAAATTTTTAAGTTATGCAACAGCACAAGATCACAATAACAGCGCACAAAAAGCTCCAAAACCCCCCGATTTTCAAAACAGCAATTAAGCTCGGAATTCCCAGCAGGAATGCCGTTATACATAAGGGAGTTTTTTAGGATTTTTTTAAATTTTTTATTTTGGAAAAAAAGCACGCATATACATAAGAAAAAAGGCAGTAAAAAGCTCATTTTCCCAAATAACTTACCTAAATTACCTAATACAGTAAAAGGAGGCAGAATCTGCCTCCGCTGGGGGGAAAAGTATATATATGAGTTGGGGCCTTATTGCTTGCGTTTTAAGCACGTGGTTTTATGATGCAAGTCCTCAGTGGGAGTAGGCTCATGGAAGAAGAGAAGTCACGGACTGCTAAGCTTATCAGGTGCTTGGAACATGGCGGGGAGAGGTTAAACGACGAAGAAACCGGCTTAAGCAAGGCCTCCAACAGAGGCAATTGAGCTATTCTTTGTTCACCCCTTCTCCTCCCCCGCTCAATTTCTTTTTAATGGCAGGATATAACCTTTCTGAATAATTACTATTTGCCTAAATCCCACGAATTATTTTACCTATCTTTTTGGCATATTTTTGGTATATGCAAAGGGTGGTTGATGGCACAAATACCGGCAAGGCTTGAAAATACCGTTTTATCTTACCTTCCCACTTCATTTTTTCCATGCGAATCTGCATCACGGGAACCCCGGGGGTTGGCAAAACCGCAATAGCCCAAAGGCTTGCAAAGGAGCTGGATTATCCGGCAATCAATGAAAAGGAGTTTGCAGTGAAGGAGGGATTGGTGGCGGCTGAATTTGATGTGCAAAGCAATGAACTTGAAGTTCCGCTCGAAAAGCTTGAAGCAAGGCTCAATAAAATGCTCGCAAAGGAAAAAAATATCATTGCTGAAGGGCACATGCTATGCGAAATCAAAGGCAGGTTCGACCTTGTGGTGGTTCTTCACCTTGACCCTGAACGGCTGGAATACAGGCTTGAGCAGCGCAGTTATTCCCCTGAAAAGGTGCAGGACAATGTTTTTTGCGAAGGGATTGACTACTGCTCAAGGCAGGCAATGAAAAATTATCCAAAATCCCGTGTTATTGAGGTCGAAAACAGGAAAAGTATTAAAGAGACAACGGAGTTAATTATAACAGTTATAAAAAGCAAGAATGCAAAATAATTTGCAAGAGTGGAAATTATGAAAAGGGGTTTCATTTTAATTTTCCTGCTGCTATGCAGCTACATAACAGCGGGCGCAGTTATAGCCGAACTGGAATTTAAGTCACAAGGCTACAAGGACCTCTACATAAATGATTCCGATTTTTTTTCCTGCACTTCTTTTGATTTCCTTAGCCCCGACATGAATGGTGAGACTTTTGCTGTCCTTTCGCTCCGGGCAGGTTTTGGCAGCCAGCCAAAGGAAGCCTCTTTGCTCAAGGTATATTTCAACAATGCGCTTCTTGATGAGCTGAATTTTCGGGATTTTCCAAACGGGGTTTCACGCATTGAAGTGCCTGCTGAAACGATTTCCGGCTCAAATGAAGTCAAGGTGTGCGGAAAGGCTGCTGTTGCATCGGGCACAATAAAGGTTGGGGCAGATTCGGCTTTTGGGATTTATTCAGGTGCGCACTTCCCCGAAAAGGACGGCTTTACGCTTGACCTTGAAACCTACGCCCCTTATGTTGGCATTCCTTTCACTGCAAGGGCTGTTGCACGCAATTATGGCACGCAGGATGCCCCTGTCCTTTTGACTTACAGAAAGCAGGAGCTTGAGGAGAACACCCCTGAAATCAGCGTGCTGAAAGGGGAAACGTCAAAGCAGGGCATTGTCCCAAAGTGCAGGGAGAGAAATGAGGGAAATGTGTGCACTAAGCCCGGGGAATATGCAATTGAGTATGAAATCGTTGCAAACAAGGCTGTGCCTTTCACTGTGCTTCCGGCCATGATGACATTTACAAATATCTTTGGAGAGCAGGAGCAGCGCCTCACCCAAAGGCCCAACCTTGGCGCGCTCGAACCGCCCCACAAGATTTCAGTGCAGATGGCTTTTGAAAAGGACAAGCTCTTCACCGGCCAGAAAGTCCCCCTCAAGGTCCGCGTGCAAAACATCAGCGAGCAGCAAGTGGAAGGGATCAGGATCCTGCCAATAAGCGGCATGGAGATCAGCGGGGAAGCCGAAAAGACAATCGCAAGCCTGAGCCCGGGGCAGTCCTCTGAAGTCTCGTTCAGCGCTCTTGCGCAGGGCTCTGGCAATTATGTAGTCGGATGCAAAGCCGAGTACGAGTCTAGGGCACTTGAGTGCGATACGACAAGCATCACGATCCAGTCCGGCCTTGATATAAAGCTCGTTGCATCAATCCTTCTCGCGCTCATCTCGGTTGCTGTGTTTGCATATTTTTACCAGAAAAAGGAATGATGGAAAAGCAATCCATTTTGGGCCTTCTTACCCAAACGCAAAACCTTTCATTCCAGCGCAAGGCTCACTTTGAGTGCCGCATCCACTTTTTCCATCGTTCCCGGCCTGAGGGCGCCAAGTGTTTTGATGATGCGCGCATTTCTGGAAATCGTCCTTAGCTGGGTGCACAGGACATTGCTCTCTTTTGGAGCCCGCCTTCGCCTGCAGCCACATGCACAGTAAAACGACCCGCCCCTAAAAGGGGCGGGCGTTCTTGAAGTGCACACGCAAGGCACAGCACACAACGCCGCCACCAGCAATTCATCACCCGCCTAAAGGCAAGTGCGTTCTTGCCAACGGCGTTGTAAAAGGGTACTCTTTCTGGGCATTGGAAGTGATAGCTGCAACAATTGTTGTGGGGCCCTCATCCCTCCTTCACCCTCTCGATTTTCCCGACCGCTTTTTCGGGTTCCTTTTGCCTGGATTTCCAGAATGCATACGCAAGAGCCGCAAGTATTACAATGGCAAGCGGGTAGGCTGCAAGGGGAATCGGGGGGGCAAGCGGCGCAAGTGCTGCAGGGGCTGAAACTGCCTTCGAGGAATAAAAAATCGAGGAGAGGTAGGAGTTTGCATCCATCTCTTTTTTTGACCTGAGCAAATGCTCCTGCGCCGCAGCATCAGCCTGCCCGCCCTGCTTCCTTATTGCCGCATTGTAGGATGAGACTGCGTTCTGCCTCAGGCGCTGCAAAGCTAGCGCGCTCTCATCGAAAGCTTCTGCAAGGCCAGTTGAGAATTCATTGAAATTATTTTCTTTGGCAAGGCCCAGCGCGGCGGAATAATTTTTATCATCAATCAGGGATTGGAGCTTTCTGGCATCAATCATTTCACTTTTTTGCAGCAAATCCTCCATTGCCCCGAGATGTTCCACAGTCACCGGAAAATATGCATATACGCCTTCAAGGTCCTGCTGTGAAAACCCTGAAATGTTCTGGCGCAATATGCGCAAGGTTTCCCCAAGCTTTTCGCGCTGCTGGAGGAATAATGAAATCCTGCCCTGCAGCTCCAGCGCATTTTGCGCAGTTGCGCCAAAGTCCTTTTCCTGCCGCTTTGCGAACTCAACTTTTTCCCCAAGGCTCAAGAGCGCATCCCTTGCATTTGAGAGCATGTTTGAGGCGGCATAAAAATCCACTTTTTCGGATAGTGAACTGATGTCGGGGTCGAACTCCAGCAATCCTGGAGGCAACTGCGATATGAGCAGCTCTTTTTGGGCAGCAATTTTTCCTGCAAGCGCGGCACTTGCATAGTTCACATCTGCCGCTTTGCTTTCCGCCTTATTTAAGCCCTCATTTTGCGGGCCGATCACGATGGAATTGTAGCCTGAGAGGAGTTTTGAAAAATGGAGCTGCATTTTCCCCTTTGAGGGCAGGAAAGAGATGTTTCCGGTGGAATAGATTTCCCTTCCGTCCAAAAAGCTGCCGCAGTTGTGGTCGAGCGAAACATTGAAGCCAAAAGGGACCTGCGACGCCAGATTGCCAAAGGAAATTTTCAGGAATTTATCATTCGGGCCGGGGCCTTGCGAATTTGCATCCGGCGAATTGGCCGCATTCTTTTCTCCCGTTTGCAGGCATTCAACTGCGGCATGGCCTTCAACCGCTTTTGAAGCAAGCCCCGTTGCAATGTCTTTCCCTTCGAAAATGCGTAAGTCCAGGGATTGGGCCAATTTCATTGAATTGGAGTCCCGCTTTAGTTTTCCGCCCTCAAAATTCCCCGCAATCTTTTGGGCTGATTTGAGGAATTCAATTGCAGCCTGCTCGCTCCCAAGGCCCGGAAAATTGTCAATTAAAGATTTTATGGTGCCTGAAAGCTCTGAGAGACGGGAAAATCCGGCTTCAAGTGCCTTTGTCTGCGGCGAATCATAAAACTCCTTTTCGGCTTCCCCCTTTATTGCAAGGCACGAGCTTCCCACAAGACCGGGGTTTGAATAAGGCCGCCCGATCCGTTCCAGGGAACTGAGCCGGGATTCGATTGCGCGCGAAGGATTAAACTTTAGCATCTGCCGCACCGAGTTTATGCAGTCATTAATTTCACGCGCCTGCCTCTCCTCGGCATTTAGCTCCTGCATGTAACCTTGCAGGGAAGAAAACAATTCAAGGGCAGCAGAGCACTGTGCAAGGCCGCTTGCGGGCGATAGCGCATTTATCTGCAAAACCAGCCTCTCTTTCATTGCAATGACAAGCGGGTTTTCTGATTCGAACCCCTTTGCGGCAATCCTTGATTTTATTTCCCGGGATACTGAAATGCAGCTATCGCCGATGGCACGGTAGCGCGATCCGTTGTAATTGAGGTCAAAGGAGAGCTGCGCGGCATCAATTGAAAGGCCCAGCAGCTCTGAGGAATACTTCCCAAGGGTTGAGCTGCCAAGAACCCGTCCCTCTTCGGCAATATGCAGCCTTGATCTGAGCTGCCCGATCCTTCCTGTGAAGTGCTCCCTGAAATTATCCGGCTCTATGAGCGCAAAATCAGCAGTGGTTAATTTTCCGCTCTCTTGCGGCATGAGGTAGAGGCTTTGCAGGCCAGGCGGGATTTGCGAAAGGCCCTTTGAAATTTCGTTAACTTCACCGGAAAGCTGCGTGAGTGAGGAGGAAATGCGGTTTGCTGAACTGGAATTCTTTTCACTTAGCGATTGTGTATGGCTGGCAACCTGCCCGAATGTGAAAAACAGGGAGCTTGCAGCCGAGTTCTGCGACCCCATCAGCCTGTCAAGTGAGGAGAGCACATTGTATGATGGAAGGCCCTGCAGCACTTTCATCGAGCCGCCAAGGCGCACAAAGCCTGCAAGGAAATCCGCCGTGCCTTCAACTACCGGGGCTATGAAGGGGACTTTGAAGTCGCGCTTTTTTGCCTCGTTTTCAGCCTGCCTTGAAATGAAGGATTTGTTTGCGGCCACAATATCGAAAAATGATGATTCCTGCACGAAATTTTCCAGCGAAAGCGCATCTGCAATGGAGCGAAACTTCCCGTACTGTTGCAGGAACTGCGAGGCATAAGTTGCCCCTGATGCATTCTTCTGGGCATAGTCGACGATGTTTTGGTGCAATATCACATAATCATCAAATAGCGGCTCATTTCGCATCAGGTTGATGTCCTCACTTTCAAGCTGGCTGAGCCCATAGTTAATTGCGCGCAGGGCCGACCCATTAAAAAGGTCGGCTTCCTTTGCAGCTATTGTAAGGTTTGACTTGAGCTCGTTTGCCTGCCGCGGGAGAAGGGAATAGTCCCTGCCTTCATAGCACTGGCCGTGGATGACTTTGAGGTTTGAGCGTGCGTTGCTTGTAAAAAGCCAGGCCCGTGCGAGGTGGTTTTTTGCATCCTTAAGTTCCTGCGCCACTTCATAAGGGAGCATTTTTTCATTATAGAAAAGCAGCGATTGCACTTGGGAGTAACAATTGTCCTGCGTGGCACAGTCCGGGATGTCAGTGAAGGCATAGGAAGTGAGCTCAAGGCAGGCGAGGCGATCTTGCGCAGTCACATTCTGCAGGCAGCCGGAGAGGGCAAGGAAGGAAAAAAGAAGGGGTATGAGGGGGAAAGTGCTCAAATGCATGAAAATGCTTGGCGGCAATACTATTTTAAATTATTCGACGATTGACGTAACAAGGGTTATCCTTGCGCCGCCGCTTTTACGTTGACACCTGCATCTGGAGGGATTATTTTGAAGACAGGAATGACAGATTGAGGCCGCTGGGCGAGTTTGCCTTCCGGTTCTTGAAAAATTGCGAATGCCATGGCTGCAAACTTATTATCACAGAACCTGTATTGTTCGAACTTAGGGATTTTCCGCAAAAGGCAACTGGAAATACTTCTTCCCCGTTCAGGGAACTATTGATAAATTTTGAAGTGAAAGTGTTTTATTTGCCAAAAGCCTCCATTATGGCATATGGATATTGCAAGGGCCATAGGGAAGGCGGCATCATTGCTCTCTTTTGCGCAGCGGGGCGCGAAGGGCAAAAGTTCCGCGCAAAATCTGATCGCCAAGGCCGGCGGGTCATTTTCAAAAGGGATCGCGCAGTGTGCAAAGGAGCGCAGGATGCTTCTCAAGAAGGCTGACGCGCTCGAGCGCAGGTTTGCGCGCCGCGAATTTGGCAGGCAGGAGTATTTTGCCCTTCAGACCTCAATCCACAAGAAGATGATGCTCTGCGACCTTGAGTGCGCAATATTTGAAAGCGGGATCGAGATTTCCCGAAACGCGCTTCGGGCTGGAAAACTCACTGACAGCTACTCATTTATCCGGCTTGAGGAAATCCTCGCGCGCTTTGATTTCGCACTAAAAGAGTTCGAGGCTGCAAAGTCACTATTTGAAGGCAATAAGCTTGAAGCAGGCCCTTATGGGGATAAGCTGCGCGAAATACATTCACACGCCCTTGAAGCGGAAAAATCCATCAGGGAAGTTTACAGGCAGGGGTGGGCAAGGGAGCAGGCTGCAGGCATCATGGAAGAAACAAGGCGAATACTTGCAGATGAGAACAGCCCGCATGCCGTTGCGCTTGCGGGGATAAGAAGGGAAGTCGAGGAAAAGCCCGAACATAGGGAAAGAAGGATAAAGCATGCAAAGGCTAAAGGTAAGCATCTTGCAAGGCTTAAGGAAAAGGCGCGCAAAGCGGGGAAATGATACGCAAGTAATTTAAAGCGCGGGTTTGTATTTATCTAAAGGGTGATTTGATGCCGGGACGCAAAATCCAAAAGCCAAAGCCAGGAAACCAAGGGACTGCAAGAGGACCCATTAACCACCAGTTCCTTGAAGGAAAATCAACTACGGGAAATTTTCCAATTACCAAAAGAGAGCAACGAATGCTTGATGAACAGGCGCATATAAGGCGGACAGGGCCTCAAGGCCGCTAACCTTGCGTGCAGTCCTGCGGATCGATGCTGTTTTTGAGCAGGCACGAGTAGAGCATGTCGTTGCGCGCATCAAGGCGCGAATTGAGTGCTAGCATCGAATTGTAATCGGAGCCGCTTGTGCCTGAAAGCCACGGGTCGATGTAATTGTGGGTTATAATTCCCCCGATGATTGCGCCGACCAGCAGGATAATTGCAAAGACAATGCGATCATGCGTCCAAAAGCCCTTCCCTGCAAGGGTTGTTTCCTCGTCTTCCATGCTCTATACAATCGTTCTTGTTATTAAAAAATGATGCGGTGGCTTTTGCCCGTGTCTTTTCTTCGATAGACAAAACTTTAATTATTCAATTGGCATATTTTAACCATGCGGCCGGCAAGGAGAGAAGTGAAAGTAGTCCCAAGGATGTCAACCGTGCTCAATTTTCTGGATAAAGGGGCAAGAAACTCCCTGGCAACCAACAACAGGCTTATGCAAAATTTCAGGGGCCTTGTCTTGCGCCTTTCAAAGGGGCAGCCTCAAAATCCCCGCAGGATGGCGGGGATTGCACTTGTTGCTGCAAGGGAGGTACTGCCGGCAGCAACACACAAAATGCCGGAAATGGAATTGCAAAGGCGGATTTTCCTTGCAGCAAAAAAAGGCAACTGGCATCTTTCTAGGCCCAGCATTGTCAGAATTGATAAACATAATTTTCCCCTGCCCGCCCTTGCAATGAGAAGAAATCATAACATTCTGCTTGGTTCAGGGGCAAGAGCTCAAATAGAATTCGTGCCGGGCGATAGGATCTTCCCATTTGACAATTTCGGGCCAGTATTCAGGATAAAAATGGTGCCAAAAAACGTTAATCAGGAAGTTCGGAAAATTCTTCATGATGTGAGGGGTGTAGATATGGTCACGGACGTGAGGGATTCTATCGGGTACTTCGGATTCACTATCACACACGATGACAGAGCCGGAAGGCTGATTGGAATGGTGTTGAACAGGCAGGAGAGAATGCTGCAAAATTTACCAAGGGATGTCCAAAAAGCTTTCCGGCATTGGGATTTGGAGCTGCTGAAAATCGTGGAACAGGAGTGCTGGCGCGCGGGGATCGAAGAGCAAACTTCCCGCTTCGCACTTTCTATATTCAACAAAAGTAAAAATCCCAATTTCCTTGTGAAAAGACTCGGGTGAGTATCCATTGGGAAAATTGCGGGTTCAAAAATCAATTCCCTCGCCGCCAATTCCCATCTCCTTGCGCGCGAATTCAATCTTGGTGCTCCTGTCCCTCAGGTCAGGCCTTACCATTAGCACTATCCTGCTCGGGCGCGAATAGTCCTTGCATACATACCCAGAAACCTTTCCGAACTCATTGCACCATTTTTCGATCTCTTCAAACAAAAGCATGTTGTCGCGCGAGAGCCTTGAGCGAGAATCCCCTATGTGCATGTAGGATTTCACCTCGAGAAATTCCGGCTTCATTGCCCATATGAGGCCAGACCACTCCGCGAGGAATTTCATATCATCATTGATTTCATGCATCAGGGTGATGCGCACGACTTTGCGCGTTTTAAGCCCCGAAATCACTTCCATCGAACCGAGGAGGCGCTGCCACCCGTCCTTGAGAACGGAGCGGTTGATTTTTTTGAACATTTCCTCATTGGGGGCGTCAAGTGATACATAGAGCTGCGTTGGCAGGAATTTTTTGTCCCTTGCCATTTTTTCAAACACTTCGGTTTTCTGCGCGTTGGTGACAAGGAAGACGCTCTTTGTTGCAGGGAGGGATTTGAGCTGCGAAATAAGCTCGCATATTTGCGGGTAGAGGGTTGGCTCGCCTGAGAGCGAAATTGCCCAATGTGTGGGCATCTGGGCATTCTCAAATCGCTTCCTTGACACTTTTTCAAGGCCGCCAAAGCCCGTGAGGAGCTTTTTCCTCTGCCCTATCGTGCCCTCGATTATCTTCCGGGGGGAATCTGTCTCAATGCCCCCAAGGCCCCTGCTGCGCATCCACTCCATCGGGCGCCAGCAGAACACGCAGTTTTCGTTGCACCAGAGCACGCAAGGGCTCATCTGGGCGCAGCCTGAGCACTCAATTCCATAAAACTTCTGCTTGTAGCAAACCCCTTCCTTGCGCAGCGCTTTCTTGTTCCATGTGCAGATCTGCACTGCAGAATGCGACCCCACGATGGCATATTTTGCCCTGCCAAGCTTGCTGACCTGCGCTGGCGAGAGGTATTTTGTCTCATCCGCGCCCCTTTCATTGCTGCATTTTACAGCAATCCTGCCGCCCTTGTGGCCAGTGGCTCTTTCGGGGTCTAAAACTATGCCCATACAGCAAGATACATAACGCACCCTTTTAGAACCTTTGGGAAAAACTCAATGAAAGAGGTTTATGGGGGCATTGGGCATTTAAAAAAATGATACGGAGCGGCATTTGCCTCAATAGACCAGCAGGTTCTTATACTCCCATGCCCTACTTTTAATGAAACGCGATAAACTGGCGCTATTGGCAAAATAGGCAATAAAGGGAGTATTATGTAGCGCGGCTCGCAGGTTAAATATTTAAATAAGTTAGACTTTTCTAATAATAGGATTTTTCAGTTTGTGGAAAAAACACAAGCAGAAGGGGAGATTTTGGATGTACAAATATACAATTGCAAGGCAGCTTGCAACAAAGAGGGTTATTACAAACAGGGGGGACGAGGTAGGAAAGCTCGTTGACCTGCTTGTTGATGAAGCAACAGGGAACGTTGAGTATCTTCTCGTGGAAGTTGACAGGGAAAGCAAGGTCGCAAAAAGGATCGATGCTAAGGACCGCGTCATCGAGGTCCCCTATTCCGCAGTCACGGCCGTGAGCGACGTGTTCATCGTGGATGAGCGCGAAATAGGCTCAGAGCATAAGTGAATTGCACTTTCTGCTAATCAGAGCCCTGGAAATCATGTTGTGCAGCAGCGCGAATAGTACTGCATGGCGGCTGCATTTTACTTTTCAGCTTCACTAAGCTCAAGCTCTATAATCTTGGTTTTAAGGTCCACTTTTTTTACCAGGGCTGCAGTCCTGTTCCCTTTTGATGCGGCAGCACTGAATGCGGCCATTATTTCCTTTTCGCCAAGGCCTTTTGAAATCGCCTGCCTCATTGCGGCGAGCAGCTCCTCGATTTGCGTGTAATTTTCATAGATCAGCTCGGCCGCTTTCCTGTTTCCATCAATCTGGCCCATGAATTTTTTCCTTGCCGCTTCCTGAAGGGCCTGATGGTGCTCAAGGCCTGATGCCCTCCTGCCTGATTTAACCGCAGCTTCCCTTGCCTTGGGAGCCTGCGAGGAAATGGAATTGGAGATTGTTTCATTGAGGAAGGAACTGAGCGATTCCAGCGCTCGCGGCTCTTGTTTTACGTGGTTTAGCCTGAAAGGGTAGGTAAAATCAGCATATGCCACAGGGGAGAATTTTTCCCTTTGGACAGTGTAGAATTCATTCACTTTCCTGCATATATCCTCAGTTTCCTTAGCGGTTAGTTTATTGGCCGGCGCATTCTTGTTTTTTCCAAGCGCATAAAATATTTCCTCTGCAATGGGCGGGTAAAGATAATCAG
>Ga0209211_10010218_pt1 | contig 12284 bp, 14 predicted proteins | sample RifGroA2_FD_183992 | JGI IMG/M metagenome (GOLD analysis project Ga0209211, IMG submission 183992) | Groundwater microbial communities from Rifle, Colorado, USA - Groundwater A2 (SPAdes) (version 2) | ecosystem: Environmental > Aquatic > Deep subsurface > Groundwater | place: Rifle, Colorado... | reverse complement strand
CGACAATACATCTGCGTCGCGCAAAATAGCTTCTTTATTCGATTTTTTTTCTTCATCCCCAACTAATTGGAATTGCCGTATATCCTGACAGGATGCGGCAATTTTAATTTTTTCTCCGCCCTCATAAATATAGACAAAAAAGAAATCCCTTTTAAAATATTTTTTTACTGTTAAACTGAAAATATAAAGGTCTTATTTCCCAACATATATAATTATGAAAGGATTACATATATTAGCGTTTATTCTGCTCATTATTGGGGGCTTAAACTGGCTTTTGGTGGGTCTTTTCGGCTGGGATATCAGCACATACTTACCCGGCGGAATGCAAGGCGGGATCTCTAAAACGATCTACGTTCTGGTTGGTCTCGCGGCAATTTCCGAAATAGTCACGCACAAAAGCAACTGCAAACGTTGCGGCTCTACGGCGACTGGCGCTATGTAAAAAATGCCACGCGCTGAAAAATCTCCGTTTTGGCGGGGATTTTTCTTTTTTGATAAATTCCGTTAGAAATTCCCAAGGCATTTAAATCCTTGCTGGAACTACCCTAAGCTTTTAACCACGTAACAAAACGACGAAGTATTATTTCAACGGGATAAATTCTAAATTTTCGGGGCTAAAAATGCTAATATGTGCTTATTGAGCAGGTAATCGTTGGATTGATAATTTTAATTTTTGGAGGACTCCGAGAGTAAGGCCGGATTTAATAAATTACAAAGAAATTGGCAATTTTGATGTTTAAGGGGAAAAATTACCATATAGTCATCGGCATTTTATTGCTTGGGGCCGTTTTTTACTTTTTTAGCTCCGCGCGTGAAGCTAAGATCGCGAACTATCCATCTTCCGGAACGGATATTATTGCTTTCGGAGATAGTTTGGTCGTGGGAACTGGCGCAACTTACGGCAATGATTTTGCCTCACTTTTGTCAAAAAAAATCGGGCAGGAAATTATTAATTTAGGAGTCTCCGGCGACACTACAGACGACGGGCTTGCCCGCCTGGATGAACTTGACCGATACAGGCCCAGAGTCGTTTTAGTGCTGTTGGGAGGAAACGATCATCTTAAAAAAGTTTCCATGGAAAAAACTTTTGAAAATCTCGGAAAAATTATACAAAATATTCAGTCAAGAGGCGCGATCGTCATACTTCTTGGGGTAAAAGGAAATTTGCTGGGCGATAAATTTGAACCAGAGTTCAAAAAAATCCACAAAAAATACGCCACCGCTTATATTCCAGACGTTCTAGATGGACTTTTCGGAAATGGCAAATTCATGGCAGACGCGATCCATCCAAATGACGCCGGAAACGCCATCATTGCCGAGCGCATATACCCAATTCTCGCACCCCTTCTTAAATAAATACTGCCAGAAACTCCGGAGAAGACTTTGCTCCTGAAGTGGCTTTTTATTGATAAGTATGATACAATGTTCAAATGAAATTACGGGAAAAAGTTAAAAACGATTTGGATCGAAAATTTCAAAAAGTTCTGGCAACGCCCGCCAGCTTTGATTTTTTTATAGCAATACACGATTTTATTGAATATATCGAAACAAACGCGTCCCTTTCAAAAAATCTATTAAACCCCGCAAAGGCGAGCCCGGAATTAAGAATCCCAATAAAATACGGACATTTAAAGCAAATTTACCAAGGGCTTGAAGACGCGGACACGGACTCGAAAGTTGATTTGGGACACACACGTTGCATGGTGCTCGTCGAGCTCAATCAAATCAGAAACAATAATTTTTCCGAGAGCAATTCATTTTGGAAAAAACGCGAGGTTTTCAGAAAGTTGACGAGCGAGATTTACGAACAATTGAACCCAAAAGCCGTTTAAAGGGGTGATATTTTTATATTCTGACAGCCTCAAAAAATAGCAACCCGCACGGTTGCAAAAGTGTAATGCTTTTTTAATAAAAACGGCTGTACTATAATGATAAACAGGTCGTTTTTATTATTTTAATATAAATTTTATGAACAAAAGCAGTATCGTAGTAATGGTAATAGCCCTAATTATTATAGTCGCGGCAATCGGCTATTTTGCTTTAAACGATCGCCAAACTGCGCAAAATTCTGAAAATAATGCTACCGGTCAAAATACAGGCAGCGCGCCAACCCCGACAGGATCAGAAAATTCAAGCACAAGCACAAACCCCACAGACGATAATGCGGCTAACGAAACAACCATCGTGTACAGCGATTCAGGTTTTTTTCCAAAAGAAGTGACGGTTAAAAAAGGCTCCATGGTGACTTTCAAAAATGAAAGCCTGCTTAAAATGTGGCCGGCGTCCGCGAAACACCCGACGCACGAAGTTTACCCGGGATCGGGCATCACAAAATGCAACACTCCGGTGGCATCAACAATATTCGATGCGTGCAAGGGAATGAGCCTGGGCGAAAACTGGTCGTTTACGTTCAACGAAGTCGGGTCATGGGCCTACCACGACCATCTCAAGCCAACCTATTTCGGAAAAATAACTGTAGAATAAATTCAACAAACTCTCTAAAAAAAGGCGCGAGAGGCGCCTTTTTTTATTGCATTCGATCGGTTTCGTAATTGACAGCGCCTACGCTGAAAATTTCTCAGCTTTGATTTTGTTCAAGATCCTTCTCACTTTCTCGAGGCTTTTTTCAGCATAAATGGAAATAGCCTCGACTTTCGGATTTATTTTTTTAAGAATTTTTAATTTCTCTTTTATTTCTTTTTCCGACACCTGATCGCTTTTAGACAAAAACAAGTATTCGTCCTTTTCCAAAAGCTCCTTATTATATGCGCCAAGCTCTTTTCTTATGGTCGCGTGGTCTTCTTTAACCGATCCTGATTCTGCCGATACAAAATGAAAAAGAATTTTTGTGCGCTCAACATGTTTTAAAAATTTAATCCCAAGGCCCTTTCCTTTTGACGAGCCTTCGATCAGTCCCGGGATATCGGCCAAAATTAATTCATAATAAACGCCGAGATTAGGCTCAAGCGTTGTAAAAGGATAATTCGCAACTTTACTCGAAGCTCTTGTAAGCGCATTGAGTAAGCTTGATTTTCCCACATTTGGGAAACCAACAAATCCCACGTCTGCGATCAGCTTAAGCTCAAGCAGAAATTCAAATTCCTCGCCGGGAAGACCCAATTGAAATTCCGTCGGAGACGTATTGGTCGGAGAACGAAAATGATAATTGCCCTTACCGCCGTTGCCCCCTTTTGCCAAGAGCAAGCGCTCGCCAATTTTAGAAACTTCCGAATTTTTTTTTAAAGACAGATTATACATTACCGTGCCGACCGGAACTTTCAAAATCAAATCCTTCCCATCGTTTCCGTCCCTGAACTGATCGCGGCCATGCATACCATTTTCCGCAGAAAAAACTTTTTTATGGCGAAATTGGCTAAGCGCGCTTAAATCAGAAACGCCTTCCGTATAAATACTTCCTCCCCTTCCACCCGATCCGCCAACCGGCCCAAGACTCATCATCGCGCGGTTAAAAGCCGAAGCGCCCCTGCCTCCATGCCCGGCAATAACTTTAATTTTTACTTCATCTATAAGCATTGTTTAGGCCACTACCTCAATCAAACTAGCAAAATTCTGGAAATTGAGCAAAAATACTTTATGAAGCGCCGAGTTTTTATAGCCATTAAAATTTCAAAACCGCTCGAAAATGAAATTAAAAAGTGGAGCGAGGATTTCATCAAAATCGCTGGATGGCCTTTTGATGAATCGCACTTTTCCAAGCGCGTGAACCATATTAAATGGGTTTCAGGCAAAAATCTGCACATAACAATTGTCCCCCCTTTTAATGAAGAAAACATTGAAGCGCTCGCGGAAAAGCTAAAAAACACCCATGGCAAAATTAATTCTTTTAACATTCATTTCAGCGAAACATCTTTAGGCCCCAATCCACGCTCTCCCTGCTTAATTTGGGCGGAAGGCAAAACGCCGAATGAAATTTTAAAACTTAAAGACGCGCTCGAAAGAGAGCTTCAAATCAACGCGGGGAGACGAAGTTTTTTAACTCATATAACGCTCGCGCGTTTTCGTCCAGAATTATTCTCAAGCTTTAAAATCAAAAAACTTAATGAAAGAATGAATTGGAATGAGAGCGTATCTTCTTTTGTTTTAATGGAATCAAGAGCCTCACCAGAAGGTGCGGATTATGAAATACTTAAAGAATTTCCTTTTTAATTAAGAATTATTCCAGAAAAAACTTTAAAGCTCGGCCTTATACTCGTATGACAAAAAAATTCTTGAATTCTGCCATTGCCATAAAAACGGAGTCGTGGAGGTAAAAAGCTCACTCTTGTTCATCCATCGGATTAAGCGCTTTCAGGTACCCGACGAGGTTCTTTTCATGCTCGATCGCCCCGCTCTCAACGCATTGATCTATCCCGAGACTTTGCAAAACTTTCCAAAACGGCTGATTTTTAATACCGGGCAGACTGCTATCCAAGTTCAGCTCATTTAATTCTTCCTGAAGAAAGCCGCGCGAGTAATCGCCTAAAGCGTCCAAAAAGAATTTCTTTTCCTCTGCATTGATGCGGCCAAAAAGATCTGGAAAATTATAAAAATTATTTTTTATATCTTTTGTAATCCAATCGAAAAAATAGCTCCACCAAAAACGCCCGGCCACACGCGCCATTTCCTCCGGCTCAATATTCATTTTAGAATTTAAAGAAATCAGCTGATTCAAATAATTCCGCGCCTTTTCTATTGTTGCTCCGGACAATCCGGCCTGCTCAACAAACACGGAAAAATCCTCCTGTAATATTTCTCTTTTTACATTTCCCAGCTCTCCGGAAGAAGCAATCTCTTTTAAATCATCAAGGCGCTTAAGGGCAGTCATGGAAAAGTCGCGCACTCGCCTCTCATATATCATCGCTGCGATTTCATAATCTTTTCTGTATTTTGCGGATAAATAAGCTTCAATCTGGTGATATTTTTTTGGAGGCAACATGGTTAGAAGTCCTAAAATCTCGGAGCGATCAAATCTTTTCAAACCTGAAATAAAAAGCGCCTTTCGCATATAGCGCGTGGCACGATCAAAGGACGCGTTCATCCTTATTATCAACCGCTCGCACGAAAGCCCCAACTTCTGGCTCTCTGTTTGATTTTTTATCTGATCCAATATGCTGCTTACTTTCTGAATTTCAGCTTGAGCGGTGTGGAAACCGATATATTCACGTTCCTTGAATACGGAATACATGTCTTTAGTTGAATACAAGCCTACTCTATCATAATCAGCGAGCATTTCTTCTTTAAGCTGTCCTACTATCCAGTTCGGAGTTTCGGAAGAACCGATAATATTGGAAAGTTGCATCGCGGCGAGTTTAATAATACTTTCATCCGCATTTTTTTGTTCCAGAGACGTAATCCTTTGAATATGGTCCTGAAAAAATTTCGACGGGTAGACAAACCCCGGAGTAAATCCGGCATATAAATTATGGACATTTTCATGCTTTGTTATGAATTCTATGGATTCGGGTTCCATTTCCTTAATAAAATTAAACGTGGTCCCGACTGTATGAAATCCAAGACGATTGACGCGGTCTTGGTGAATGTGGTCGAAATATTCTTTTTCAACAACAAAATTGACGCCAAAGGAATCAAAAGAAACCTTTTTGAAATTTTTATCCATAGCCTTTATTTTTTCAACGTCTTTTTGCCCATTGCCCTTTGCTCTGGCCGGATTAAGCGCATTATCAACATCATTCATCAGCAAATCCCGATTATTTTTATAAGACCGCACTTTAACAAACTTATCCTTCAAAGACTTAAAGCCCTGCTCAAGCCTGACTAAAAAACGAACATCGTCACTCATCAGCGAATTTGTCATCTTTTTCCTTAATAGCGAGACCTTCCTGCTAAGTTCTTGGTACTCGCTAAATTCATCATCACTGATTTTACCTTCGCCGATTAAATACTTGTCTATTGTTCTATCAATCTTCGCTGCTTCAAAAAAAAGACCATTAGTTTCATCGGCTAATTTCGCTACCTCGGGAAATTGGGATTTTACATTTCCTAAAAAATCAGTAAAACGCCTCTCAACGCTTTCCGCCGTGTCCGCCGACTTAATGCTTTCAATCAGGTTTAACGCATCGCTCGCTATTCCAGCTTTTTGTTCAAATTTAGCAAAAATAGCTTCTCTCGCATTTCGCAAAGGTTGGCTTCCTTCTACTTCAGGCGACAAATGCGGCTCTACTTTGGGCAAAAACGATTGCTCATTCTCCATACTTAAATTATACATTTATTCAGTTAAAAATCGACAAGCTAAATTTGTCACTTAGGTGCGGCGGGTTCATTCTTCGCTATATATAATTAAATCTTTCTAAATTGAAAAAGGAGGGCGAATCGCTTCGCTCTCCTTTTTTAAATCGCCATCTCCCCCGCTTATTTTTTCTTGCCTAGATTCGCGCAATCGCCAATCCGCCCCCTGACTCTGCCTAGCGCGACACCCTCCAGAACTGTTTTTGCAAACGGCACGTTAAATTTTTCACACGTGCCGCTGCGTTCGTTAAAGAAAACGCAGAGCAACCCACACTTTTTGCACACCGACTCAATATTGTCCTTTGGCACCGTTGTGGCGCCCCAGAGACTTAAATAAACGCCAAAAACAGTTTCCTCGGAGTCAGCTGAAATCTCAACAGCCCCTTTTGTCCCGACGACCGCGACCCTTCTCCCGTTGATATTTAAGAGCGCCTCTTCCAAGAAAACCCCTAAATTCTTATACTCGAGAACCTTGCTTTCTGATTTTTCTCTTCTGTAAATCATCGGGAAGCCGTTAGTCATGAGATCAAGAATAAAAGCACTCTCATCATCCAGGCTAACCATAAAGCTGTTTAAAGAAAATTCCATGGACACTCTTCTATCGAGATGCCTCCTAAAAAAACTCTCGTAAACCGGCTTGATGTCGTCTTTTTGGCCATTCTCCGCTATAACGAGCCACGGAAAATGCCACCCCAGATAACGGAGCACGCCTGAAATGTTAGTCATGTCCACCCCTTTCTTATGAACGATTTTTTGCAATTCTAGCGCTATCTGCCAAAAAAAACAATACTAAATTTGGCTTATCCTAATTGGAATCTCTCAAAATAAATGAATCTTTTCGACACCCCGATTTTTTTAAGTTCGGAGATTACGGATTTCATCATCAAAGGAGGGCCGCAGAGAAAAACATCCCGCTCTATAATATCCGGAATCATTTTTTTAATTATGTCAGACGTCAAAATTCCTGTTTTATCAGTTTCAATATAATGAACTTTGGCATTTGGATTTGAAAGCAAATTAAGCTCATTTTTTAAAACAAAATCTCTTTCAGCGCGCGCGGAATAAATTAAATCAACCGCGTGCCCGGTTTTGGCAAATTCCTCAAAAATCGACCTAAGCGGAGTGATGCCGATTCCTCCGGCTATAAGCAGAGAACTTTTTTTGTTCGATCTCTCGGGAATAAAAAGTCCCAGCGGCCCTTCAACAAGAACTCTAGTACCAAGTGGCAAATTGGAAATCTTTTTTGTAAAATCTCCTATTCCTTTTATGGTGATCCGAAGGCGTCCCCCAGATGGAGCCTCACTCAATGAAAAAGGATGCGTTTCCCGCCAAAAATTTTTTGCAAGAAAACGAAAAATCATAAACTGTCCCGCTTTTGCTTCCAACTTCTCTAGATTCTCGCCGCCGATAATAATCGAAACAACATCGTCATTTTCCTTTTTAACTTCAACAACCTGAAAAGCGCAGTTTAAACTTTGCCACAAAGGTTTTAGAAACCTGTAATAGATAATATTGGCAAGCGTGAGATAAAAAAGCGCTTGCCAATAAAGTGCCCTTAAGTCGGTTATAAAGTCCCTGCCGCTTTTCTGATGAATAAACGCAAGAATAATCGCCAGGTAAAGTGCGATGTGGATAAAATACCAGATTTCATATTTCAAATGTTTTCTAATGATCCATAAAGAAATAAAAACAATGCTTAGCAGAAGTAAATACGCGATTAAAGCTAAAATATATTTGTAATCAGACAGCAGGCCTAAAAAATGGCTTAAAGGAGCCTCGCCCGAATCTATCGAATACCCCAACACGAGTAAAATGGGATGAAAAAAAATCACCGATACCGTAGTTATTCCCAAAAAATGGTGGATGCGCGAAAGTTTATCATGGCCCCAAAATCTTTCGATCCATGCGACCCGCCCTATAAGAAGCAACTGCCACAGGGCAAAATAAGCCGCAAGAAGTCCGGCGAGCGTCCCCAACGAGATCAATAAATTCGAAACTCTCAATGAAACCGAAAGCCAAAATGAAAAAACTACCGCCAAATTCGCAAAAAACAGCAAAGGAGCGATAGATTTTAAAAAAGAAAATTTTAGGCTTTGCATGATTATATCTTGTTATGATACCCGAAAAAACCAGCTAAAAAAGAGGCTGGCGGGAATTTCATGAAATTTCCCCCAAAAAAACAGGGATCGCAAGCCTTTTTCTTTTTGTCTCGCCCTTGAGAAGAAAACTCCTTCGCTCCGGCGCATCGCCGCGATCCCCCAAATGTTGGGAAAATTTATTGGCGTCAAAACTTGATCCGAAAAATAACGTATGCTTGCCGTATTTTTCACGAATCTCATCAATGCTCTTATAAATCTTGGAAACTTTTTCCGCAGAAATCGCCTCGCCGAAAAGATCGGGCTGGACATTCTCAACTTCTGCTAAATTGAAAAGCACGACGCCCGTGGAACGGTATAAAAGTTTTGGGTTGAAAATATCTTTAAAAACCGATTCTGCCGCTCTCAAAACTTCATGCGAAAAATTAGTCTCGCGGCTGAATTTTATTTCTGCTCCCAGATCTCTAAAATCCTGCGTCCTTAAAAAAATTGCCGCCTCCTTCGCTGAAAGTTTGAATCTCCTCGCTTTCATGCAGGCGTTTTCCACATTTTTGGAAAGCTGGGCAAAAACAAACGAATAATCATTTGAAGCCGGAGAAAATGTTTTCATTTTTTGGATGGATTGATAAGTCGTCTTTTCTTCCGTATCAAGAGCGATAACGAAATTTCCGTTTAATTCCTGCCATATTTCCAAAAAAGGTTTTGAAAAATATTTTCTGACCCATTCTTCTTTTCGTTCCGCGAAATTCAACGCCGTTTTTATCCCGTATTTTTGCATTAACGCGGAAGTTTGCGAACCTATACCCCATACCTTTTCAACCGGAAGATTTTTCAGATAAACATGGATCATTTTTCCTTCAATCGCCGTAAGCCCTGAAGGCTTATTCCATTTGGAACCGATTTTCGCAAGCACTTTGTTGGGCGCAAGGCCGATTGAAAAAGTAAAACCTAATTCAGCATCAAGCTCTTTTTTTATTTTTTCCGCAATATCAAAATAAGACATATGAAAAGGCCTTCTCAAGCCCGTGATATCGGCAAAACATTCGTCTATACCGTATTCCTCAACGTCCGGCGTAAATCTTCTTACAATATTAAAAAATCTTTTTGATAAAATGCTGTAAGTCTCATAATCGGAAGGCAAAAAAACCGCGTCCGGGCATATTTTTTTCACTTCAAAAAGCCGCATTGCCCGTGTGATTCCTCTGGCCTTAGCCTCATAGCTCATTGAAGCCACGATGCCCCTCTCTTTTCCGGTAATAACCGGTCTTCCCATAAGTCTGGGGTCTCTCGCCTGCTCGCATGATGCGAAAAAAGCGTCGCCGTCTATATGGAGAATTGCCTTAGGAAAAGATTTTAAAATTAAGGGCTCGGTCATAATGGGGTAGCGAATTACGAATCTTTACGAATATACGAATAACAGTGAGATGAACTGATCGTTTTTCCCATTCATAAATTCGTATCTTAATTTGTACATTCGTTATCTATTAATACTTCCTAATAACCGCCTTAACAACAGCCGCTATTTTTAAAGTTTCTTTCGGGATAATTTTTGAATATTTTTTATTTGCGGGCTCCAGATAAATTTCTTTCCCGCGTTTTCGCAAATACTTCATAGTCCATTCGCCATCAACTTCCGCCACAACAATATTTCCGTCTTTGGCGTCATTTGTCCGCTCAACCAAAACCAGATCTCCGGAAATTATCCCCGCATCCTTCATTGAATCCCCCTTTACAGTGAGCATATAAGTAGCTTCTTTATTTGAAATTAAAAATTCGTCCAAAGTCATCGTATCCAAAAGTTCTTCTTCTGCGGGAGAAGGCCAGCCCGCTTCTACAAAACCAAGGACTTTCAGCGATCCAAACATCTCTCCAGGCAATAACCTGCCCTTTCTATCCTTTTTGAGTAATTTTTGATCAACCAGTTTATTTACAAGCTTAAACGCGGCATTTTTGGACCTAAAACCAAAAAGCTCTGCGATCTCGGCATAACTCGGCATTCTTTTTCTCTGCTTGTAAAACCCGGCTATTTTGTTTATATATTTATCTTCCATCTGTTTACTATATAGTAAACGTTCGTTCACCTTCAATAGTTTCAGCCAACAAAAGTGTGTATAAGCATAAAGGCTACAAAGCACGCCCTGTGAGAACCCGGAGAAAAACCGTCTTTGCGAAAGACGGAGAGGTGGGGCCTCAAATTACAAAAAAGTTCAGCTAAAAGAAAAATTAAATCAGAGCACTTTTAAAAAGTGAAGGACGTAGAACCCCGAAACCGACAAAGTGCCCGCGAAGACAAAGAAAAAAAGCCAAATTAAACTTCTCTTCAATGTTTTCTCGCCGATCTTTTTCGGTAAGATCAAAAAAAGCAAAACCGCTCCAAAATAAATCAAAATCGTGCCGTAACTTTTTGTTACCCAATGATGTCCGGAAAGACTTTTCAAATAATCTTTCAAGGGTGCATTTAAATCCGCCCAAATAGTCAAAATCGCCACAAAAACTATGGAAAGTACCGAAGCTATTGCGGAAGCATAAATTAATTTCTCTTTTTTCATATTATCCCCATCTGGCCGCGGCTGAAATAATAAAACCCATAAGCCCGATAACCAGAGCCAAAAAAACAAGAAGTAAAATTACGGATAAAAATCCGCGTTTCAAATTATTTTTTTCAAAAACTTCTTTTGGCAGAAAAGAAACAAAAATCGCTGTTAAGGCGAGCGGCAAAATAAATAAAAAGATGTGTTCTTTAGTTTCCATTATTATGGAGTGCGCCCAAGGCGCGAGCCCTTTTTGAATAACCGGCTTAACTAAAGTCCCGTAAAATTTCACATAATAATACCCTCCGCTAAGCCAGCTTAAAGCAAAACCCGAAGTCCCGAGTACGGCGGCAAACCTGGCTCTCCTGCCTGTCGGATTTCCGGCAAGAACCTCTCCGGCAAGCCACAAAAAAGAATCAATTCCTATAATCGCGAAGCCTAAATGAAGGCCTATTAAAACCGGCTTTGCAAAAAGAAAACTGATTACATCCATAATCTCATGATAAACTACCGCAGTATTGGTGTTAAGTGAACAATATTGGTATATTATTAATTCATCACAGCTATGCGAAAAGAGATAGAAGTAAAAGCAAAAATTAATAATGTTGCGGAAATAGAAGAAAAATTATCAGCGCTTGGCGTTCAATTTTCCGCACCTCTTCGGCAAGAAGATGAAATTTTTATTAGCTTTGACATTAAAACATTCGGCGATTTTCAATCCGGAATAAATCTTTTGCGAATAAGAAAAACGAATAACGAATCAATTTTTACAATCAAACAGCCACAATCAAACGAATTCGATTCCATTGAACACGAAACAAAAATTTCAAATCCAAGCGAGATGAAAGAAGCCTTAAAACTAATGGGCTATAAATCAGCGGTGCAGGTTAAAAAAACTAGAAAAACCGCGAATTATAAAGATTTTGAAATCTGCCTTGACTCTGTCGAAGGCTTAGGAAATTTTATCGAGATTGAAAAAATTGCAGACGAGAGCGCCGATCCAGAACAAATTCAAAACGAACTTTTTGAATTTCTCTTGAGTCTCGGGATTCAAAAAGAAAATAGAGTAACCCGTGGATACGACACTTTAATTTTCCTAAAAGAAACCGGCAAGCTGAATTAAGAACAGCACCGGTTTTTTTGTCATACACAATCGCCTTTTTAGAGGCGATTTTTAAAACTCCGGAGATACGATCTCCGGAGTTGTTGTAAATTAAGGCTTTTATGGCTTATCCTCCGGAGATCGTATCTCCGGGTGGAGATTGGTATTGTTTTTAGTCACTAAGCCAGTTCAATAAGTAATCGCAACACTTTGAGATAATCAAAGTGTATGAAATTTAAGCATTTTTCGATCGAAGAGAGAGAATTAATTCAGGAAATGAAATGGGGGCGAAAATCAACAAGGGCTATT
>Ga0209211_10010217_pt1 | contig 12284 bp, 12 predicted proteins | sample RifGroA2_FD_183992 | JGI IMG/M metagenome (GOLD analysis project Ga0209211, IMG submission 183992) | Groundwater microbial communities from Rifle, Colorado, USA - Groundwater A2 (SPAdes) (version 2) | ecosystem: Environmental > Aquatic > Deep subsurface > Groundwater | place: Rifle, Colorado... | reverse complement strand
TCCAGAGATTCTTAAGAGATTGCTTGAAAAAGAGGCATCTGAACTTGAGATTAATATTAGAACCAGTTCAAAAGTTATAGGTATAGAAGAATTTAATGGAAAAAAGAGAGTTATTGCTTATGAAGAAAACTGTAAAGGATATGAAACAGATATTATAATTAATAGTACTTACGCTTATTCCAACAATGTTTTGAAGGCTTTGGGTTTGGAAGATGAAATGACAAAATATCTTTTACAGAATACAGAAGTTATAGTAGCGAGAAGCAAAAATACAATCCCTGCCCTAACCGTGATGGATGGACCTTTTGTTACATTGCTTCCATTTACAGATGGGGGAAAAGATTCAAGACTTTTTTTAGTTTATGATGTTGTAAATTCTATATTGGATCAAAGAGAGGGATATTTTTTAGAAGATGAAAGAAGATACGATACTAACTGGGGAAAGATGATCAAACATGGAGAAAAATATTTTCCTTTCTTTAGAAATCTTGAATACGTTGGTTCATTATTTGGTTCAAGACCCGTTCCCATAGAAAATCTTGGAGATTCTAGACAAACAAGAATAAAATCATATAAGAAAAAACCAGGAATTTATTCAATTCTTGAAGGAAAATTTATTTCTGCTCCTTTGGTTGCAGAGGATCTTGTAAATAAAATAAAAGAAGATGGCTTGATAAAATGAAAACTGGTTTAGTTGGAATTGGTCCTTGGGGACAAAACTATCTTAAAACTATTAAAAAAATTCCAAATATTGAATTGAAATGGGTTTATAGTCCCCATAGAAAAAATGAAAAAAATTTACCTCCTCATTGCAAATTAGTTAATGATTATAATCTTCTTTTGAGAGATAATCAATTAGATTCTATAATAATTTCAACACCCCCATCAACACATTATGAACTTACTAAAAAAGCCTTGTTGGCTGGGAAAGATGTTCTGGTAGAAAAACCTATGACCCTTTTTTCAAATGAAGCTTTAGAACTCGGGAAGATTTCTGAAGTTGAGTCAAGAGTTTTGATGGTTGGATATATCTATCTTTATAATCCAGTAGTTCTTGAATTAAAAAAAATAATAGATAAAGGAAAAATAAAAGATATAGGGGGTTTTTATTTTAATATTTCTAATCCCAAACCTAGCAGGGATGATATCGGCGTTATGTGGGATTTTGCGCCGCATCCAATATCTTTAATTAATTTCTTAATAGGAAAAAAACCTATTCGTGTTAATGCTTATGCCGAAAAATTAGGATCAAAATTTGAAAACATAGTTAATCTTACTTTAACATATCCAAATGGCATTAGGGGGTTAATTCACAATAGCTGGATTGAATCTAAAAAGGAAAGGAGGATGATTGTCTTTGGAACTAAGAAAAAAATTATTTTTGACGATTTATCCGAGGATAAACTTAAAATTTATAATCTTTTCACTAATAAAGAAAAAATTTTGCCAATTTATAATACGAAAAGCCCATTAGAATTACAATGTCTTCATTTTCTAGAATGTGTTGAAAAAAGAAAAAAACCCTTAACAGATAGCTATGAAGGATATATCAATGTTAGAATATTAGAGGAAGCTCAGAAAAGTCTTAAGATTAATCAAGAGGTTAAGATTGATTATTCATAATTTATTTATTCTCCATATTCAAAGTTTAATTTTTTCATTTTAATCTCCTTCTTGTTCTAAGTGAAGCATTTACAACCCCGTCATAAAACTTTATTAAACTTTTGAATGGAGAGTTTAAAATTCTTAATCTTATTATGGCTAAAAACATTACTGGTCCTGATTTAGCAAAATTTACTTTAGAATATTCCTTATCAGACCATCTTGTTGGAATTTCTTTTATTTTAAATCCTAATTTTTTCATAATATATAAAATCTCAACATCAAACGCTAGTTGAGAAAAAGTTAATTTTGAAATTGTTTTTTCTAAAGCTTTTCGTTTAAAGAGTTTAGCTCCGCATTGAGTGTCTTTAAATCGCAATCCTAAGATAATTCTTATCATAAAATTAAAAATTCTTGAAGCAAAAATTCTTTCCAGAGTTGGTTTTGGGTTAATAATTGAACATTGAACATATCTGCTTGCAATTATTCCTTCGTAATTATTAATTTTTTTAACCAGCTCATAAAACGCTTCAGGAGAGGTAGCCATATCAGCGTCTTTAAATCCAATTAAATTGCTGTCTGATTTAAGCGCTTCTTTAAATCCTTCAATAACTGCATAACCTTTGGCTCCTCTTTTTAAATTTAAATATTTTAACTCATTATTTTTTTTAGCAAGCTCTTTTACAATTTCAATAGTCTTATCGCTGGAGCCATTAATAACTGCAATTATCTCAAAATTTAAAATTTTATTTTTTTTAAGAGTTTTAAAAAATTTTAAATTTGAATCAAGAGTTTCTTTAATTCTTTTTTCCTCATTATAAGCGGGGATAATTATGCTGATTTTTTCCATTTTCTAACAAAAATAAAAGCCCCTATAAAGGTTATTATGGTAGAGAACATAAATGCAAAAGTAAATTGTTTAATGTCTGCATTAAATAAAAATAGCAAAATTATCTCTATAACTAAAAAGAGGATAATCAAGAATAAATGGGATAAGTTAAATTCGTCTGTTGAAATTCTGTATAATATAAGAATATTTAGAAAAGCTATCAAGCTAAACGCAATTCCAAGATACGGCAATAATCCTGCTATTTCTAAATATTGATTTCCAAATAATAATTTTATTATCAGTTCCGGGAAAATAATAAAGATAGCAATAGCAGTAGCGCATAGCATGAAAACATACAATGATGCTTTTTTAATAATTCCGCTTGTTTTGGTTTTTGCATAGTGCCTTTCAGCGCTTATAGGAAACATAGCATTTCCAATGGGCATTGTAGAAAATAAAATCATTTTTCCTATTGTTGAAAGCACTGCATACTGGCCTGCAATTTCACTTGAGAAAAACACCCTCGCTAAAATCACGTCAATGCTATACATAAAAACAAAAACTAAAATTGCGCAAAAGATTAAACTATTTTCTTTAGTCAAAATTTTTGTTCCATCATCATCTCTTTTAGCGTTTATTATTTCTTTAATGTACGGCAAAGCAAAAATAAAACCAAAAATCATTCCTAAAATAAAACCTAAAATTGCTCCATAAACTTTAAATCCAAAAATTACAAGAATTATCGCGATGATAATTTTTATAAAAAAAACTAAAAGGGTGTTCCAGCCAAGGGTTGAGAATTTTTTCATTCCCTGCAAAGATCCGGCAACAAGAGGATAGATAAATGAAGCAACTATTAAAGTGCCGGTTAAAATTAAAAGCCAAAAAGAAATATTGAGGGGCTTTATAATAAAAAAAGACAAGATTGCAAAAAGGATAAAAACAATAAGCGAGAAAATAAATAATTTTTTCAAAAAACTAAAAAACAAGCCATTCATTTTACTATATTCTTTTTTTACATTTAATATTGCAATTTTTTTTGATACAGCGGTTTGTATTGCTATAGTCGGAACAGCAAAAATGTATGTTAAGCTTACTAAAACAGCAAGAATCCCGTAATCTGAAGGTCCAAGCATTCTTGCCATAACGATTTGATAAAGATAATTAATCAGATTTCCAAGATTAATTAAAATAAAAAGAATTAAACTTCCTCTAAAAAGTTCATTTTTCTTAATTTTTTCAAAAATCATTCTTATAATTCCCAGCTTAAATATTTTGAAGCGTCTCTGTCAAGATATTCCTGCTTTTTTTCCTCATTTCCAGAATATTTAATTTCCCAGATTTTTATTGGACCCTGAATTCCCTGATAATAGACAAATTCATTTAAATTCACGCCTTGTTTTTTTAGTTCACTGACTATTAGATTATCTTCTGAATGAGCTAATTTAAAATTAGGGAATTTGTTAAAAGGATCATCTAATAAATATTTTTGAGCAAAATATCCCCTCATAGCTCGAGGAGAAATATACATCATGCTCCCGAAATCATCCATCTGAACCTGTCCGTTAACAACTTCTATTTTTTGAATTATTTTGATGCCCCCTTCCAACCCGCTTCCAAAATCTACAAATTTATTATTATATTCTAAATATCTTAAAGGAAGATTGTATTGCTGACCGTTATAAACAAAAACTCCTGTTGGCTGGGTAAAACTCATGCCCCCATTATCTTGAGAACTTTGGAGAATTACTCCGCCAATTCCTGCTGCTCCGGAAGGTAGGAAAATTTCTGAATTATTTAAATTGTAAACTATATCTTCATCTAACCCGACTCCTCCGCTGTAAACTCTCATCATTCCAGAACTTGTTTCTCTGCTTTGACTTTTGTCTAAATGAATTGTTGGAATAAAAGATAATCTGTCGTAATTTTCGTTGCTGCCAATACTTGAAAACGCCCCGTATTTTCCAATATCTGAAGAGTCTATTAATAAATAATTTGCATCATGGCTATACAAAAATTCCAAAGCATCTTTTTGATTGTCGCCGGTTAAAACTAATCTTCCCATATAATAATTCCAAAATGTATTTGAATTTCCTCCATCTAAAACTGTTGCCCTGTTTCCAATTGATTGAACCCAATATCCATAATCCCACCAATGAGAAAAAACAGAATCTTGAGGAGTTTCGTCTCTAACCCATTGCATTGCTTTTTGCCATTGCTGATTATAAGCAGATGGAACAGCATTATATGCTTGAGATTTAATTTCCTTGTAATATGAAATAAATATGAATATTGTTAAAATTATTAAAATTATTGCAACAATTCCTAAAAATAATCTTTTTTCTTCTTTTGAATTTTTAAATGAAAAAATTGACTGGTCAATTAAATATCCAACGAATATCGGAACAATCGGTCCAAGAATCATAATTAATCTTACGGCGCTTCTGGCGCTGAATAATGCAAGAACTAATAAAGACAACAATAACAAATAATTAAATTCTATTTTTTCAAAACCTTTATGTTCTTTTTTTTGATATTTAATATAGTAATAAACAAAAAATCCGGCTAAAAGAACAATTGATAAAACAAAAAATGTTTTGCTTATAAAATTTTCTCCATTAAACATGCTTGAAGAAGAGTATCTTGAAAAAATTAAACCGGATAAAAATAAAGCATATAATCCAGTTAATATCCATGAATCTTTTTTCTTAATTTCACTCAGCATTCTTTTGAAGAAAACTATCGAGCCGGCAAAAAATAACCAAAACATTATTGGGATATTTTTGATAAAAGGTCCAAAACTTCCAACCCATTCAGTAAAATAGGGCTGTTTATTCTCGGCAACTGTCTGATTCCACCTTCCCGTCGTAGGTTTGAAAAGAGTATTATTGATTTGTTTTACTTTGTCAGAAAGCATTGAGGGATTTATGATAAGTGCGGCGATTAAAAGAACTAAAATCAGAACCAAAATTGAAATTATGTTTTTTGGAAGATTTATCTTCTTTAAAAATTTATTTTCAGAAATTTTTGTATTCCACAGCAAAAGATGCAAGAATAACAGCATTAGTAAAATAAATGTGGCGCTGTTCATTAAAGAAGATGAAATGAAAGTTACATGGCCTTTTCCAGGAAAAATAGATAAAAGCAATCTTGCAGAAATCCACCATGAAGAATAAACAATTATCTCTTTCTTTTTAAATTTGTTTAAAATAAACGCAACAAAACTGGCGACAAAAATTGCCCAGTATAAATACATCGTTAATCCAGAAACAAGTCCCATGCCTGCAGTTGCGAATCCTGCAAGAATCCCATAAATTAAAGCATATTTTATTTTTTCAGTTTTCCAGGCTTTTAAAAATAAAAATAATGCCAAGAATAAAAAGAAAAACATCGCAGATTCTTTTTCTGGAATTCCGGCAACAGTTCTCGATAAAAGAACTGGAATTACAATCATTAAGAATGTGGAAATTAAAGAGATTATATTCGCGTGAATTTTGCTTGATTCAGATTTTCTTGCAAAAATTTCCCTTACAAATAAGAAAAAAGCAAGTATTGTCAGCGCAAACATTATTACTGGAAATAATGCCGCTCCAAATTCAACATTTGCAGACGGATAAAAAATCCTTGAGAGTTTGTAAATCCAGGCAATCATATACGGAAGCAAAACTGTTTCCTCTGAAGTAACAAACCCAAGAGGAACATTTCTCATCGTGTCTATTTCAGATATAGATCCATCAGTCACAATTAATTTTGCCATTCTTGTAAATAGCCACGGATCTAAATCGGGTCCAAGTGTCCAAGAATTTGTTGCAATATCCCAAAGTCCGGGATTTCCGCCATGATCTTGCATAGGCAAACTTCGAATATATATCCCAAGAATTACAGCAATTATTAAAAATCCAATAACCCAAATTTCTGGTTTTTTAAGAAAATTTATTATTTTGTCTTTTCTTATTTTAATTAAATCCTCTTCGTTGTTTGAATTATTTTCAGTTAAAATATCCATGTTTCAATCAGAATAATTTTATATTTAAAGCTTTGTTATATAGCAAAAATTGCAAACCCAATTAAAATAATCAATATCTGAAATCCATTAATCAAATAAACAACATCTGTTTCATAAACTTTTTTTGAAGGTTTTATTTTTTTTAAAATTTTTATTGCCAAATGTTCCAGCCCATATATTTTTGTATAAGGAAGTTCTAAACTTCCATCTTTATTCAGGCTTGCAAAACTTTCTTTTCTAAGTCGCCCCTTTAATTTTAAAATTGTTTCAAGAATATATGGGATAAAAAAGAAAATTGCAATTTTTTCAATGTTTCCGAGGATGGCAATCACCGCAATCAGCGCTCCTACGGGATAAGTTAAAGTGTCTCCCGGAAATACCTTTGCAGGATATTTATTGAATATATAAAATGCTATTAAAGCCGCGACCATGCATAATGCAATTACGCTTAGCCAGGAGTTTCCAGTCAAGAAAGTTACGATAGAAAGCGCAGATAAAATTAAAATTCCCTGGCTTGCTTCCAACCCATTGTATCCTGCCAAAAAATTAAAAGTTGTTGCAGCGCCGACAATTCCAAGAGGAATTAAAAATAATGGAAATACTAATCCAAAATCTATTCCTAAAAGTATTGATTCTCCGGCATTTATTGCCATTAAAGGAATGGCTGCAAACAGCATCATGACAATTCTCATTGATTTGCTTAATCCTTTTTTCCAGCCAAATAAATCGTCTATTGAACCAAGCATAGTTGCAATAAATAGAGTCGTTAAAATCGCGAATATAGAAGTTAAAAACTCGCTTCTTTTAAAATAAAAAGTATTTATTGCAAGATATAACAATACGCCAATTGAAAATCCAAACATAACGCCAACTCCGCCTCCCTCTGCAACTTCATTTTTGTTTTGTTTGTGCATATCTTTTCCAACCAAATTCTCCTGGCGCGCTTTTCTTATCCAAAAAGGAATTACAAAAAGAGCGCAGAAAAAACTAACAAAGATTGTTGCTAATAGTAATATTTCAACCATTTTTATTATATGCTAAAAGAATTTTTAAAGGTATTTATTTCGTTGGGAATTTGAATATTTTAATAGATTAATTATAAAATATTTTTATAATGTAGCAACTATAAAAAAGTAACAAGACCAAAAGATTTATATAACTCATTTCTTTTTAGTTATTATGGATAAAATAAAAGCAGATTTGCATAATCATTTGAGATCAAGCAGTATTTTGAAAGATTCAGATTTTAATAATTCAATTGATACCGCATCTGAAAAATTAGGAAAAGGAGCTTGCTTTGGATTGATAAATATGCATGATATGAGATATGAAAAATTTGCTGATTTAAAAGGATATGAAAGAGAATGGGTTGGAGAAAATAGAAATGCAATTTATGTTTCTGAAAAAGATGTTTTGGTTGTTAGAGGTCAGGAAGTGGCAACAAAGCAGGGGCATTTATTAGTTTTAGGTTTAGGATATGATGTTCATTTAAAAAATTCAATATCTTTAGAAGACACTTTAAAAAAAGCAAGAGATAATTGCGGAACAATGATTGTAGACCATCCCTTTTATCTTAAAGGGATTGGAAATTATCTGGAAAAAAATCTTAAACTTTTAAAATACATTGACGCAATAGAAGTTTACAATGGAGAAGCAGCTTTTGGTTTGCCTGTCGGACCTTTCCCTAAAAATGCGAATGAAAAAGCCCAGAAATTTTATAGCGAAGTAAGAAAGGATTTTCCACACTTAGGAGCAATCGCTTCTTCTGACGGGCATTCAATTTCCGAGATAGGTTCAAGCTATACTGAAATTGATAAACCAGAATATAACAAGAATTTTATTTACTCTTTAAGAAATTCTGTAAGAGATGCAAATTTAAATGATTGCAAAAAAATGAACCCTTCATTTTTTAGTTCTATGAAACATATAAGCGAATTAGTCGGAATAATTGCATCTGAAAAAGTTGGTTACAAATGTTTTAAGACAGAAAGACCTGATGAATTAGGTTTAAGTATCTAAATTCTATTTCCATCCCAATAAAATAACTCCAAGAGTTGTCAGCAAAACTCCTATAAATTTTGTTGCTGTTAATTCTGACTTAAATAAAAATATTGACGAAAATAATATAACAATTCCGCTGGCTGAAATTATTGCCTGAGTATAGCCTGGATTTTCCGCTAATTTAAATGAATATGTTGCCGCTAAATTACCAAAAAGAGCAAGGACTCCTGCAAGAATAAGAAAGATAATCCAGATGTTTGGAACTATAATATTTTGTTTGGTTACTATCGCTGTTAATAAAAATCCTATAAATGCAAAAGCCATTAAATATAATCCAAAAGTTATTGGGTGTATTCCTAAATTAAGAAGATGCTTTTGAACTAAAGTTACGCCCGCAAACAAAAACAAACTTATGAATGCTAACAAAAACCATCCCATTTTCATTATTACTTTAATGAAAATTCAATATAAAAATCTTTTCTATTAAGATAAGAAGAAATTTAAAGTAAAAGATTCTTTTATTTTTATGAAAACTTACAAAATATCTTTACACTCCCACACAACAAATTATGTTCATTTTATTTTAACAAAACCAGACAAGAAAAAATATTTAGAAAAGCTTTTGAAAATTTTATTGAGAAAAAAAGGAAATTTAGTTTTAGGAATATCTAATTTTAACTATGACGACAGATACAAAAAACTTCTTGAAACTGCCGAGAATTTAAGAAATTATAAAATAAATGCGAAATATAGAGATTTTTTCTTTTCAATAGAAAAAAACAATAAAAAAGTTTATTTTGTTAAGACTGATGAAATTGAAACAAATAAAGGGCATATTTTAATTATCGGATTTAAAGGAAAAATTAGAAAAAGAAGATTAGAAGAAGTTTTGAAAGAAGCGCATAAACAAGGGTGCGTAATAATTGCGAATCATCCATTACACCACGAATTTAATATAACTTATTTTTTTAATAAAAAAATATTAAATTCTAATAAAGAAATAAGTATTAATAAAAAAGAATTAATAAAACATAAAAAAGATTTTGATGCAATTGAATTAGATGCTTATTTTCCTGAAGACTGGATAAAAATTAAAAAATTTGCAACTAAAAATAAAATTCCTATAATTTCCGATTCAGATGCTCATTTTTTAGATGAAATCTTTGCCTCTTTTTATGAAGTAAAAAATCTTAATTTCATAAACCCAGCATTATTTAAAAAATCCTTAAAAAACGCTTTAAAAAAAAGAATTCATTTGCATGCAAAGAAATATGGTTATTTTGCAAGATATAAACATCTTCTTGAGGTAGTCTTAGAAAATTTTGGAAAGAAAATCGGTTTGCTTAAACCCTAATTAAACAACACCGGAGTAAAATAAACTTCAATAACTCCCCCGATAAGAATAAGAAGAATTGCTATAAATAATAAAATAATGCTGTGCTGCAGAACTTTGTAAAATCTTTCGTCTTTTATCCCGTGTCTTAAAATTCCAACTCCAAAAATTCCCCCCGCCAATGCTGCTACAAAATAAGCGCCTATTTCAGGCAATCCATGAATCATATATCTTCCGATTCCCAAGGGAATTTCTTGCCAAGAATATTTTGTGAAGATTCCTATTGCCGCGGCAATTACGCTTGCATTCCAGATTAAAATAAAAATCGCGCCGGCGCCGAAAATTAACGAAAAAATTAAAGTAAAAATCATTACATAAACATTATTTTCAATTATAGAAAGCAGTCTTGTTTCTTTTAAAACTGCGCCAGACACTTTATCTGAACCCATGATATATTGTTCAACGCAGGCATTTATGTCTGTTGGACTATTTATTCTGCAATAAGTTTGCAGCTGAAAATTAAGCAAATTTCCGTCCTGCAATACAATATACCAGAAAGAAAACGCAATAACAAATCCTAAAAACAACCACATGAAAGCATAAAGCGCATCTTTGTGCGCATTCCAGACTCCTTTAAAACCCTCTACAGTTTCATCTTCTTTTTCTTCTTTTCTGATAATAAAATACATATATGGCAAAGAGAACATCATTAAAAAAAGAACAACCATCATTCCGGAAGCTTTTGATAAATCTGGGTCTTGTGAAAAAAACCAATGAACTAAAATCAGCGACAGCGACGCATAAATAAGCCCGATAAAAAACATTTTCCACGGACCTTTCTGGGTTCTTTTTGGATGAATAATATCTTCAAGCATAAAAATATTACAAAAAGTAGATATTTAAAGTTTCATATCTTTCATTAATAATAAATAAATTTAAATTTTAAGGATAGCAAATGAACAAAAAAAAAGAATTAAATAAAATTATTAAAGATATAAACGAAATTAAAATTCAGGGAGCCAGAAATATTGCAAAAATGGCTTTTTATGCTTATAATTTAATTCCAACAAAAATTTCAAAGGATAAACTTATCAATTCAAGGCCCACAGAACCTATGATGCAGAATGTTTTAGAAATGGCTGAAAATAAAGTTTCTAAAGAAAAAATACTAAAACATTTTGATTTTGCTCAAGAACAGATTAATAAAAATATTTTAAAAATTATTGGAAAAAATAAAATAATTTTTACGCACTGTCATTCAACAAATGTTGTCAATGCTTTAATCTTCGCTCACAAAAAAGAAAAAAAGTTTGAGGTTTATAACACTGAAACCCGCCCGTTGTTTCAGGGAAGAAAAACTGCTGAAGAATTGAGAAAAGCAGGAATAAAAACAACAATGTTCATAGATTCAGCGTTGGGAGTTGCATTAAAAGATTCCAAGATTATTTTTTTAGGCGCAGACGCGCTTTTAAAAAACGGAATAATAAATAAAATTGGAAGCGGAGTAATTTCAAAAATCGCAAAACAGGAAAAAATTCCTGTTTATATTGTTGCTGATTCCTGGAAATTTACAAAAAATAAAATTTTAATAGAGCAAAGAAATTTAAACGAAGTTTGGGACAAAGCTCCAAAAAATATTAAAATAAAAAATCCTGCATTTGAATTTGTTGATAAAAAATATATGTCTGGAATTGTGACGGAATTGGGAGTTATGAAATACGAGAATTTTGTGAGAAAGATGAAATGAAAAAGAAAGATTTAAATACTTAGTAAGATTAAACTTACCATGACAAACATTAACATAATTAAAATGAGTTCAAAAGGACAAATTGTAATTCCGATTGATATGAGAAAAGGGATTAAAGAGGGGGAAAAATTATTTATTATCCAAAATGAAGGAAAATTAATTATTAAAAAAGCAAGTGAGTCCGATAAGAATTTCCAAGAAGATTTGGAATTTGCAAGAAGAACAGAAAAAGCATATAAAAGAATTGAAGCGGGAAAAGGAATAACTATGGAATTTGACGAGTTCATAAAAGAAATGAAAAAATGGTAGAAGTTACTTTTACTGAAGAATTCAAAGAGATTTTTTATAAAATTAAAGATAAAATATTAAAGGAAAAAATAATAAAACAAATTGAAAAACTTAAACAAAATCCAGAAGCAGGCAAACCAATGATGTACGATAGGAAAGGAACCAAAGAATTATATATTAAACCCTTCAGACTTTCCTACGCTTATCTAATTAATGAAAATAAAATATACATTTTAGATTTATATCATAAAAAGAAGCAATAAATTTTTTTAATATCAGCTGTGAGGATAATTAAATTTAATTTTTTTGAATATTGGAATTGTTTGTTATTTTCCCCTGATACTCTACCATCGTCCTTGTTATTTCTTCATTAATCTTTTCAAATTCGCCCTCTAAACTTCCTTTAACTCTCTCTAATTTCATTATTTGCTCCTGAATTAATTTTTTTGTTTCAGGAATTGATTTTTTAATATAATTT
>Ga0209211_10010211_pt1 | contig 12288 bp, 11 predicted proteins | sample RifGroA2_FD_183992 | JGI IMG/M metagenome (GOLD analysis project Ga0209211, IMG submission 183992) | Groundwater microbial communities from Rifle, Colorado, USA - Groundwater A2 (SPAdes) (version 2) | ecosystem: Environmental > Aquatic > Deep subsurface > Groundwater | place: Rifle, Colorado... | reverse complement strand
TTGCCAACTCATTTTTGCCGTTCTTTGCGGAAAACCTGAGTTGGCAATAGGCTTTTTAAAGGCAATCCCCATGCTGTCTGCGGCTATGGCGCGAAGGGCCGCCCTGGGGGACGGGAACAAACGGAAACTGACGGACCGCGAAATTTTCGGGAAGGTGGCTTGATATGGAAAAAATTTCCGTGGCTATCATAGCTACCAATGAATCACACAAAATAGCGAATTGCCTTCACTCCGTCTCGTGGGCGGATGAAATCATTCTGGTGGACGGCGGCAGCCGGGACGACACCATGGAAAAGGCGGCGCAGCTCGGCGCCCGGGTACACCGCCGCGAGTTTGATAATTTCGCGAATCAAAAAAGCCACGCTATCGGTCTGGCCACGGGCGACTGGATATTGTCGCTTGACGCGGATGAAGTGGTGAATCCGGAATTGAAGGAGGCCATTCAAAAAGCCGTCCGCGCGGGCGGGCCTTTTGAAGGCTTTTATGTGTACCGGAGGAATTTTTTGTTTGGCAAGGAGCTCCGATTCGGAGGGCAAAGGCGGGAAAAAATCCTGCGGCTTTTTAAAAAGGGCAAGGGCAGGTTTGATCAGCCCATTCATGAAAAAATCCTGCTTCAGGGACCGGTAGGCGAGCTGCCAGGAGATTTGATGCACTACAGCTCGGGTTCCGTGGAGGAGTATTTGCGCAAGCTCGCGCTTTATACGGAATTTGAGGCGCGCTGGATGTCGAGGCAGGGAAAGCCGGTGCGGATAAGCGACGTCTGTCTCAAGCCTTTTTTTCGTTTTGCCTATAATTACATCATCCGTTTGGGTATTCTTGACGGTTATGAAGGATTTTTGTACCACGCGCTGTCTTTTTTTTATGATGTCATCAAACACGCCCGGTTCAAGGAAATCGAATCTCATGGCAAGTAGAAAAATACGAGTTCTTTTTGTGTTTGGCACGCGCCCCGAAGCGTTGAAACTAGCTCCCGTGGTTCTGGCTGCCCAGAAAGATAAAAGATTCCGCACCTCCGTTTGCCTTACGGCGCAGCACCGTGAAATGGTGGACCAGGTTCTGGGGCTTTTCAGGATCAAGCCCCATTTTGATTTGAATTTGATGGAAAAAGGGCAAACCCTGGGGGATTTGACGCAAAGGCTTTTCGCGCGCATGGAGCCTGTTTTGCATCTGGTCAAGCCGGATCTCATTCTGGTTCAAGGAGACACGACAACAGCGTTCGCAGTGGCGCTTAAGGCTTTTTATCACAAAATCCCGGTGGGGCATGTTGAGGCGGGACTTCGCAGCCATGACAAATATCACCCCTTTCCCGAGGAAATCAACCGCGTGCTGATTTCGCATCTTGCTGATTTTCATTTCGCTCCCACGCAAGAGGCCAAGGGCAATCTTTTGCGCGAAGGTGTGACCAAGCAAAAAGTTTTTGTCACGGGCAACACCGTGGTGGACGCCCTGAGACATGTGCGCCCGCAAATCGGTAAAATCCGCGTGCCTGCCGCCTGCCAATACCCGGTTTCCCAAAAAATGATTCTGGTCACGGCGCATCGCAGGGAAAGTTTCGGGAAGCCCTTGCAGGCCATATGCCGCGCGCTTCGCCGGCTTGCCGCGGCTTTTCCGGACACGGAGATAGTTTACCCGGTGCATCTTAATCCCCAGGTCCAGGGCACGGTGAACCGCGAACTCAAAGGCCGGCCTAGAATTCATCTTGTGCCGCCGCTTTCTTATGAAGAATTTCTGGTGCTCATGGAGCGCTGTTTTTTGATCCTCACAGACTCCGGTGGAATCCAGGAGGAAGCGCCCTCTTTTGGAAAACCCGTTTTGGTCATGCGTGATGTTTCGGAAAGGCCGGATGGCATCAGGCTCGGAGTGGCCAAGCTGGTCGGCACTTCGGAAAGCCGGATTTACGGCGAAGCCAGCCGGCTTTTGAAAAGCCCAAAGGTCTATAGTGCCATGGTGAAGAAGAAAAATCCTTACGGCGACGGAAAAGCCTCGCAGAGAATTTTGGATATTATATCAACTATCAACAGTGACCGGCTTGCACTGGCCGCCAGCCGCGGCTTGACCATGCCGGTCCGATCGGGCGGATCGTGAAGGTCGCGTTTTTTGTCTATCCAACGGCTTTTCAAGCCCCGGGCGGCGGAGAAGTCCAGCTTCTGAAAACCAAGGAATATTTGGAAAAGGAAGGCGTTGAGGTCAAGCTATTTGACCAGTGGAAAGACAAAATGAGTTCTTTTGATATTTTTCACACCTTTGGCTCTGTGAAAGAATGCCTCAATGCCGTTAGGACCGCACATTTTCAGGGCGTGAAAACCGTGCTTTCCACGATTTGCTGGTATAGCTGGAAATCCGCCTGGCTCACGTACACGGAACCCAAGGCCCGGCTGGCTTCGGTGGGCAGGCACATAGCCAAGAGCTTTTTTCCATTTTTGCCGTCCATGCGCAAAAGCATGATGCAGGCCTCCGATCTTTTGATTCCCAATTCGGAAAGCGAGGCCGAACAACTCACCCGTTTTTTTGGCATGCCGCGGGAAAAAATATTCGTGGTTCCGAACGGCGTGGATCCGGTCTTTGAACAGGCCAAGCCCGATGAATTCATCAAACGCTATGGCCTGCGGGATTTTGTTTTAATGGTCGGCCGCATTGAGCCGAGAAAGAATCAGCTCAACATGGTGCGCGCGCTGCGCGGCGCGAAATTTCCCGTGGTGTTCGTGGGCGAACCGGTGCATCACTATCAGGATTATTACGCGGCCTGCAAACGGGAAGCGGGTGAAAATGTCCATTTCCTGGGCGCTATTCCGCATGAATCAGGGCTTTTGGCCTCGGCCTACGCGGCCTGCAACACTTTTTTGCTGGCCACTTGGCTTGAAACTCCGGGCTTGGCGGCTTTGGAGGCCGGGCTTGCCGGCGCCAAGGTGGTCATTACCCGGGAGGGAGCGACGCGGGAATATTTCAGTGATTACGCCGCCTATGTATCGCCCGACAATATTTTAGAAATACGTTCGGTCACAGCGGCCGCATTCGAAAAACCCAAAGATAACCGTTTGAAAGAACACATCAAAAAGAACTTTCTGTGGCAGCATGTGGCAAAAAAAACTTTATTGGGATATCAACAGTTATTACGAAAGTAAGGATTCCTTACTTCTAGAGGGAGTTACCCATGGTTGAGTCACTGAAGGAATTGAACAATATTTGCCAAAAGCCCCGCTACAAGGAAGTGGGTAATTGGATGGTGCGGAATATTTTGCGCGACGCGGCTTTGCCCATCACCTGGGCGCTCTTGCACACTCCCGTCACGGCCAATCAGGTGACGCTCGCCTCGCTCGGCATTGGCCTGTTTGGCATTTTACTCATGGCTTTTGTTGGTAAGGGATGGTTTTTGTTGGGCGCCTTGCTGCTGCAGGCTTGGTATTTGCTGGACCATGTGGATGGTCAAATCGCCCGCTACCGCAAGACAGCCTGTCTTACCGGACGTTTTTTTGATTTTCTTACCCATCACCTGATTCACGGCGTGATTTTTTTCTTCCTGGGTTTTTACGCTTTTCGCGCCGGATATTCGAGTTTTTTCATAGTCTGGGGGTTTGTGGCGTCGGTTTCCATGATGACATTCAACCTCCTGAACGATACGAAATATAAAACTTTTTTTGAAAAAATCATGACGCTGAAATCAGTGGAAATTATTTCTGATGAAAATGCGGCAGCATCGGCAGACGAGGGGCAGTGCCAAGCCGTCCCTGAAACAAGCCTCGCGCGGCGGGCTTTTTCCTGGTGCCATAAAATATCGGAAATCCATGTGCTTATGAATATCATCACTCTGGCGGCTTTTTTTCAGGTGTTTGCCGGTCATGCGCCCGATTTCCGTTTTTTGCTGCTCATCATCTACGGTTTTGTCGCCCCGGCCATCGCGGGCGTCAAAGCCTCATACCTTATTATCAACCGCAAAATCGACGACGAATTTGAGCGCACTTTCAAATAAATACGTTTTTAAAAGCCCTTTGGTTCGCCTGCTGGTCTCGATATTCGATTCCGCCGGAAAACTTTTATTCGGGAAGCCGGCCGAAGGCCGGCCTGTAGGCGAATACCGCCGCATCCTGGCCGTGCGCGTTGACCAGCTGGGCGACGTGGTGATGACGCTTCCCGCTATGCACGCTTTGCGGGAGACCTTTCCCAAAGCCACGATAGACTTTCTGGTGGGGCCATGGGCCGGCGAATTGGCTGGGAAATACGCGGACCAAACCTATATTTTCGAGCATTCCTATTTTGGAGGGAATTCCTCCCTGACGGTGTGGTTCAGAGAATGGCTCGGGCTTGCGCGCGCGTTTAAAAAGAACCGCTATGATTTGGCCGTGGATTTCCGGGGCGATATGCGCACCGCGGCTTTGCTTTATTTCTCGGGCGCTGTGCGGCGCGTGGGCTATGGAAACGCGGGCGGCGGTTTTTTTTACACGGACTGCCTGCCTGAGAGGGAAGGCAGACATCAATTGGACAGAGCGCTTGATTGCGTCAAATATTTGGGAGTCAGAGTGGCTGACGAAATTCAGCCTTTGAATTACCGCTCGCCCGACCCGGAGTCGTGGCGTGAAAAATTTTCCGGCCTGGCTCTCGCTCCCCGGCCGTGGATCGTGATGCATGTCGGAAGCGGTTATGCCTCCAAACGCTGGCCCGCGGCCCGCTTCTTTAGCGTGATTGACCGCCTGTTGCCGGAAGTCCGTGGCACCGTGATTTTGACCGGGCATCAAAAGGAGGCGGAAATAGCGCGCCCTTATTTTAAAGAACGCGAAGGCCTGCTGAATTTCATCCAAAAGACAACGCTTTTGGAATTGTGCGCCCTGATTGACAAGGCGGACCTTTTTGTTGGCAATGATTCAGGGCCCGCGCATTTGGCGGCCGCGCTGGGTAAAAAGACTTTGGTCCTTTTCAGCGGCACCAATGACTGGCGCTTGTGGCATCCGCGGGGCCAGGCTGTGCATGTGATGCGGCACGATGTGGCTTGCTCGCCTTGTCATGAGCGGGAATGCCCGCTTCCCAGGCATGAATGCATGGAAAATATCACGGTGGATGCGGTGTGCGATAAAATCGGGGAATTGCTGCGTGGCTAAAAGATACAAGGTCGGGATTGACGGCCGCATGATAGCGCATTCGGGCATAGGTACGTATCTCCGGCATTTGCTTGGAGAACTTAAAACCCTGCGTCCCGAGGGGGTTGAAATGGTGCTTTTCGGAGATCCGGGGAAATTGGCGGACTATAAAGGCGTTTTTGAAGTGAGGCCTTTTTTGTCGCCGATATACAGCGCCGCTGAACAATTCGAGGGGATGAAGCTGGCTTCTTCAGTTGACCTCTGGCATTCGCCGCATTATAACATTCCGTTGCTTTGCGCGCGGCCGCTGGTGGTCACGGTCCATGATTTGATCCCGTTTGTTTTTGCGGGACCATTTTTTTCGCCGCTGCAAAAATTTTATTTCACGGTGTTCATGAAGCGCGTGGCCTCCCGCGCCCGCAGGATTATAGCCGTGTCGCAAAACACGGGCCAGGATATCATGCGGCACTTCGGTGTGCCGGAGAAAAGGATCCGGACCATTCATGAGGGCGTGTCGGGTGATTTCCGTCCCGTGAAGGAGAATGCCTTGCTCGGGGATGTCCGGCAACGCTACGGCGTCAGTACCGGGCAAAAGTATTTGCTGTATGTCGGTCTTATCAAGCCGCACAAAAATCTGGGGGTTTTGATTAACGCGGTGCGGCGGCTGAGGCGGGAAGGGAAATTGGAAGAGAAATTGATGATCGTGGGCGCAAAAAGCAAAACGTATCCGGGAGGATTCGAGGATTTGGCCGGAATCCGGACGGATGACGATATCTTGTACGTGCCGCGCGCGGAATACGCCGACCTTCCGGCCCTTTACAGCATGGCGTCAGCTTTTGTCCTGCCGTCTCTTTATGAAGGTTTCGGCCTTCCGGTTCTCGAAGCCTTCGCTTGCGGCACGCCTGTGATTGTTTCGGACCGCGCGTCTTTGCCGGAAGTGGCCGGAGATGCAGCGCTCCGGTTTGAAGCGGATTCGGAGTCAAGTTTGGCCGCGGCCTTGACCAGGCTCAGCGGAGATTCTGTCTTAAGAACTCAATTGATTGAAAAGGGACTTCGGCGCGCGTCTGAATTTTCCTGGAACCGGATGGCGCGCGAGACCCTTTCTGTTTATGAGGAGGTTTTGAACGGCTTATGATGCTTTTGCTATCCCGGTTCACTTTACTTTTGATGGTTTTGGACTTCCTGTTTATGGGCTATTTGACCGTGACCGGTTTCCCGCCGCAAATCGCTGGAGAGACCCTTCATCTCAAGAACATGCGCAAACCCTTTCTCACCTTTATCTTTCTTGGGATTTTATTCCTTGTGTTTCACCCCAAGCGAAGAGAAAAGATCGCCCTGCTGAAAGAAAGGCTAACCGCTTTTGCCGCAAAGCCTTACGCGATTTGGCTTTTGGCCGGGTTTTACGCGGTTATATTTCTATGGCAGCAAATGTCAGAATATTACGCCATTCAGATCAATTTTATCCCCTTCGAGTTTTTTGATTATATCCTCTACTTTCTTTTCAAAGGAAAGGTCAATTTCACGGGCTGGCTGCACCGGTATTATCATCTGAACAATATTATGATTCTTCTCGCGCCGTTCTGGTATTTCTTCAAGAGCCCTCTTTTTTTGGAGGTGATTTACGGCCCCCTCGCCGCCGCGGCCGCGGTTCCGCTTTACGGTATCGCCAAACAGAGGTTCCAGGACCCTTTGCCGGCCTTGCTCACGGCGTTCATTTATCTTAATTACCGCTACCTCCAGAATGTGCTCTTGATGAATTTCTGCGTGGAGATTTTTTACCCTCTTTTTCTGTTTTCGGCGCTTTATTTCGCGCTGAAAAACCGCTGGAAAAGCTACTTTGCCTGCGTGCTGCTCGGTTTGCTGGTCAAAGAGGATTCTTTCCTTTATTTCAGCGCCCTGGGCATGATTGTGGCGTTTTTACCGCACCGGAAAGTGGTGGTTCATCATGAAACAGGCATGACGCGGTTTTCGCCGCTCACGGAAGAGCCCAAGCTTGTCCCCATCCGCTGGGTGGTTGCCTTTTTTACGGTGTTTTTTTCTATCGCCTATTTTATTTTTCTGACCAAAGTGTTTATCCCGCTGACCGGCAATGATATTTGGAAGGATAATTTGAATAATTTTGAAGGCTATGGCGAATCCACGGGCCAGATTTTGTGGAATCTTTTAACCGCGCCACGTTTGTTCGTTGAAGTCCTGTTCGGCTCTCCCGAAAAATTGCGGACATGGTTCAATCTCGTAAGCCGCCTGGCTTTTTTGCCCTTCTTGACTCCGGCTGCCGCGTTCATTGCGGTGCCCGTGTTTCCGCTGTTTTTTCATCACACGGGGAGGGATACGGACTTTGTCGACTTAAGATTTCATTACGCGGCCGCCGTCCTGCCGTTTCTTTTTATCGCTTTCGTGTTCGGGTTTTCCAACCTGTATCACAGGATTTCTCTAAGACGGAGGACTTTGTTCCTTTGGATAACCGCATTGGTGCTTATTTTGCTCAACGGCGGCAATTTTGTGACGCGGCCGGTTACCGTGGAAACCCTTAAATCGATTGAATGGGCGAGACGGGTGCCCCAAGGGGCCAATTTGGTGACGCATGGACATTTGCTTCCCTATGTCGGTTACCGTGAGTATAATTATTATTTTTCGGCGCCGCTTGAGCTTCGGGAGCACCCGGCGCATGAGGCGTATGCCAAAGCGGATTACTACTTGATTGATTTTAATGTGGACCCGTATCCCATGGACAGGGGTTATCTCACGGATAAACTCAAAAAACTGGAGAAGGACCCCGATTATGTTTTGATGGGAGCTGACGGTGAACGCTATCTTTTTAAAAGAAAGGATTATCGTGGTGGCTGAAAAAAAACTGGTGGATCTTAAGGGCAAAAAGGTCAAAGTCATTATGCCGGCTTATAACGCGGCCAAGACGCTTAAGGACACTTACGACAAAATTCCGCATGACTATGTGCAGGAAATCATTCTGGTGGATGATGCCAGCCGCGACAACACTTTTGAAAAGGCCCAGGAACTCGGTATTTTTTCCATACGTCATACGCATAATCTCGGATACGGCGGCAACCAGAAGACCTGCTACACCGAGTCGCTTCGCCGCGGCGCGGACGTGGTGGTCATGATTCACCCCGACGGCCAGTATGATCCCACGTTTTTACCCGCCATTTTGGAGCCCATCGTGAACGGCAGGGCGGATGTGGTTTTGGGGTCGCGAATGCTTTACCGCAAGAAGGCGCTGGAAGGGGGCATGCCTGTTTATAAGTATATTTCCAACATTTTTCTGACTGCCATGGAAAACCTCGTTTTGGGAATGAAGCTCTCCGAGTACCACACGGGTTACCGGGCTTACAGCCGCAAATTTTTTGAGACTGTGCCGTACATGCGCAATTCAAATGATTTTGTCTTTGACACTGAAATCCTGGTTCAGGCCGTTCATTTCGGAATGAAAATTGAGGAAATCCCCGTGTCCACGCGGTATTTTACCGAGGCCTCGTCGGTTGGTTTCAAGGTATCCCTTATTTACGGGTTCAAAACGCTCTGGGTCCTCGCGAAATATCTCCTTCACAAGACAAAACTGGTATCATGCCGTTTTCTGCTTCCGTAACGCAGGTTCCGGGCCAGGGGAATCCGGATAACCCTTTCGAGGTATTTTACCGGGACCCGGTTTATCTTCAGTTCAAAAACCATTTATACAACTATCTCCGGCGCAAAGAAGAAATCAGCGTATTTATAAAAGGAATAGACGGCCCGGTGCTGGAAATAGGTTCCGGGGTTTCGCCGGTCACGGAGAATACGGCGAAGGTGATTTACACCGACACCTCCGCGGAGGCCATGAAGCTTTTACTCGCCACGCGGGTTTCGGGCAAGGCCTGCGTCATGAGCGCCACGGAAGCGGCTTTGCGTTCGCAAACCGTAGCGGCCGTGGTTTGCTCGGAAGTGCTGGAACATATCAAAGACGACGGCAAAGCGCTTTCCGAAATGGCGCGTGTGCTCAAGCCGGGCGGGACCCTGGTTCTTACCGTGCCCGCGCACGCTTATTATTTCACGTATGACGACTCCTTCGTGGGACATGAAAGGCGTTACGAGGTATCGTCCCTGATAAGCCGCCTGAGGGACGCCGGTTTTGAAAAATTTGAAATATCCAAGGTCACGGGAGTCCTTGAAAAAATCACCATGCTGACAGCTGTTATCGGGTTCAGTATTTTGAGGCTTATACGAAAACCCGGGCAGGGAGGAGCTCAGGTCCACCCCTTTTTAAATTTCATCCTGCCCGCCTACAAAGCCCTTAACCTCCTTTACTCCTGGATCGTGAAATGGGAGGCCAAGCTTATGCCCCTGGCTTTGACGACCATCGTGCTTATACGCTGCCGCAAGGGCAAAGTCTGAATCCATGACCATCCTTTTGGTGACCACGCATCTCAATCCGGGCGGCATTACCCGGTATCTGTTTAATCTGGCCAAAGGGCTGAAGCAGAGAGGCCACAGCGTTCACATTGCGTCTCGCGGTGGGGCGTGGGAGACCAAATTCAGGGATGCGGGAATAGGGATTGTCCCAATCCCTCTTGACACTAAATCCATTTTTTCATTTCCTATTTTGCAATCTTTCTGGAGAATCCGTACTTTTCTCAAGACGACACCGGTTGACATGATTCACGCCAACACGCGGGTGAGCCAGTTTTTGGCGGCCCTTGTGAGCCGGTTCGGCAAGGTCCCTTATGTCTGCACGTTTCACGGTGAATTTAAACCGCGTTTTTTCCGCAAAATATTCAAATCTTCCGGTGTTCTTTCCATAGCCATCAGTCAGCATGTTAAACAGCACATGCGCGACGATTTGGGCATCAGTGAATGGCAAATACGCGTGGTGCTTCACGGCGTGGATGAAAAGGATTACCAAACCTCCGATTCCAAGGAGATCATCCGCAAAAAATACGGCATCAGCGGGTTGCCCGTGGTGGGGATTGTGGCCAGGCTCACCCCGGAAAAAAACCACCGCATCTTGATTGAGGCCTTCCGGCTTTTTCTCGAAACGCATCCCCAGGCCGAATTGGTCATGCTGGGGGATGGGCGTATCGAGGGTGAATTGAAAGCCCTGGTGGCGGCAAGAGAGATTTCAGATAAAGTGATTTTTCTCAAGCACATGAACGCGGAAGAAATTTTCCCCTGCTTTGATATTTTTGTTTTGCCTTCTACAAGTGAAGGCTTCGGCCTTTCGGCGGCGGAGGCGCTTTTGCTGGGTGTCCCTGCCGTGGTCGCCGGGGTAGGCGGCCTGGTAGAAATCGTGGAGCATGAAAAAACCGGGCTTATCCTCCGCGATATTTATGACAGTTTTGAGCTTTGCCGCTGCCTTAAAAATCTCACGGAAGACGCGGAGCTCCGCGGCCGCCTTATCCGCAACGGCAGGGAGCATATCCGCAAAAACCTGTCACTCGTTCAAATGGTCACCAATACGGAAGCTGTTTACAGAGAAGCCCTGAAAATAGGAAACAAATCATGAACCTGCGTGTTGCCCTGGTGCATGACTGGCTTATTCACATGAGGGGCGGGGAAAAAGTGCTGGAAGCTCTGGTTGAGGTGTTTCCTCAGGTGGATATTCACACGCTTTTTTTCGACCGGACCCGGCTTTCGCCCGTGTTTGATAAAGTCAAAATCAAAGGATCCTTTCTCCAGTATCTTCCCGGTATCAAGTCCTGTTACCGGTGGCTTTTGCCCGTGCTGCCTTTCGCGGCGCGCTCCTTGCGCCTCGACCCGTATGATTTGGTGATTTCAAGCAGTCATTGTGTGGCCAAGGCCTGCCGCGTCCCTTCCGGCGCGCTGCATATTTGTTATTGCCACACGCCGGCTCGTTATGTCTGGGGCTTTGAGGACGAATATTTCGGCCGCTATCCCGTGCCCATAAGAAAAGTTATTCACGCTCTGCTGGGCTGGCTCAGAAAACAGGATTTGGAATCCAACCGCGGCGTGCATTTTTTTATCGCCAATTCCCAAAACACGGCGCGGCGCATCGAAAAATATTATCAGCGGGAAGCTGAGGTCATTCATCCGCCTGTTGACACGGTCAGACTGGGGCAGGTTGAGGAAAAACCGGGAGAGGGGTTTCTTGTGGTCTCGGCTCTCGTGCCTTATAAGCGGGTGGATTTGGCCGTCGAGGCCTTTAACCGTCTCGGCTATCCCCTCACGATTGTGGGCAGCGGCCCGGAATTGGGCAGGCTCAAACGCATGGCCGGGCCCAATGTCCGCTTTTTGGGGGCCCTTTCGGATGAAGAGGTGCGCGATCAATACGCCGGCACGCGCGCTCTTATTTTCCCGGGCGAGGAAGATTTCGGGATTGTGCCCGTGGAGGCTGAGGCTTGCGGCAAGGCCGTGATAGCCTTTGCCAGGGGAGGGGCCTTGGAAACCGTCACTGGCGGCACAGGTGTCTTTTTTAGCGAGCAGACTCCGGAATCTCTTATGGAAGCCGTGCGGCGCTTTGAGAAGCTGCCGTTTCATGCGGCCATTATCCGCGAACACGCGGCCCGCTTTGACCGCAAGGCGTTTCAGGATAAAATAAGGCTGCTTATCGCTAACCTTTGCGAAACCTGGAAGAATAGAAAAATCGAGAACCTTGACAATCACCTGCCGGTGACGAGAAAATAAATGCTTATGTTCAAAAAGCGTATCCCAAAATTTTCATTCATCACGATTGTGACCGATGCGGCGGTTGTGACCGGCGCCTACTGCTTTGCTTATTGGCTGCGGTTTGAAAGCCAGGCCGTTCCCATCCGCGACATCCCCGGCTTTCCGGAATACGGGAAAGCGCTGTGGGTGATTGTGCCTGTTTTTTTGTTCATGTTTAAGGCCCATCATCTTTATTCGGTACGTTCGCCGTTGTCGCGAATTGACGAATTTTTTGCGGTGATAAAGGCCACGAGCACTGTTTTTTTGATCGGAATGGCCGTGACCTTTGTGTACCGCGATTTTACCTATTCCAGGATTGTGATTGTCGTGACGTGGGCCCTGTCCATTGCCGGAAATCTGTTCGCGCGCAATTTGATCCGCATCGCGGAGCGGAAGGAAAGAAAGGAAAAGGGCCAGCAGACCAAGCTCCTTATCATAGGAATCAACCGCAACGCGAGAAAACTGATCAAGCGTTTTCAGGAAATGCAGCGCTCCGGTTATCAGGTGGTGGGGGTCCTTTCTGAAACGGCCCTGGAGGGCGAGAAACATCTCGAGGGGGTCCCTG
>Ga0209211_10010208_pt1 | contig 12292 bp, 10 predicted proteins | sample RifGroA2_FD_183992 | JGI IMG/M metagenome (GOLD analysis project Ga0209211, IMG submission 183992) | Groundwater microbial communities from Rifle, Colorado, USA - Groundwater A2 (SPAdes) (version 2) | ecosystem: Environmental > Aquatic > Deep subsurface > Groundwater | place: Rifle, Colorado... | reverse complement strand
GACCTCGAATTCGTATACTCGCTCGGCAACCTCGCGATCATCTCGGTCGAGAATGCCAGGCTCTTCCGTGAGACACTCGAGAAACAACGAATGGAAGATGAGCTGAAGATAGCCAGAGAAATCCAGCAGGGACTTCTCCCGCAGCAGCTTCCCGAGATCGCCGGCTTTGACATCGGGGCCATCAATGTTTCGTCCAAACAGGTAGGGGGAGACTACTACGATTTTGTCAAACGGTCCGAAAACGAATACGTGGTCGCGATTGGCGATGTTTCGGGGAAAGGAGCCCCGGCGGCATTGTTGATGGCCAATGTCCAGGCTGCCCTGAGAGCGTTGGCCCCGATGGACTACAGCCTCCCCGAAGCGACCGCGCGTATCAATGATCTGACCTTTATGAACACGGGCGGCGACAAGTTCATCACGTTCTTCTGGGGAGTACTCGACTCGGTGACGAAGCAATTGCGCTACGTGAATGCGGGTCACAATCCGCCGTTCCTCATGAGGGCAAACGGAAGTGTTGAACGGTTGACCGCAGGCGGATTGATTCTTGGGATCATGAAGACAGTTACCCCGTATGAACAGAGTGTTGTGCAGCTTCTTCCCGGAGATACTCTTTTTCTCTTCACCGACGGCGTCAGCGAGGCGATGAACTTGAAAGGCGAGGACTTCACGGAGGAACGTCTGGAGAAGGTAATCCGGGAGGTTTCGCTCAAGAACGCTTCCGAGATCGTCCGCCATGTAAAAACAGCACTGGAATCGTACGAAAGCGGCGCTCCCCAATCTGACGATATTACGATGATGGTCATCAAAGTCGTCTGAGTACCCCCTCTGCAGTAACTTCGTTGAAAATTCCCGCAGGAATCGCTACATTAACATGAACTTGATCATTTTTCGTGGACAATGAAATACGACTTTACCGCACTTGAACGTAAATGGCAGTCGTTCTGGGAAAACCACAGGACATTTGCGACCCGCGAAGATGCCGGGAAACTGAAAATGTATGTTCTGGACATGTATCCCTATCCCTCCGGCGCAGGGTTGCACGTGGGACATCCCGAAGGGTACACGGCGACAGATATTTTTGCAAGGTTCAAACGAATGAAAGGCGTCAATGTCCTCCATCCGATGGGATGGGACGCATTTGGACTTCCTGCGGAACGTTATGCCATGCAAACAAACGTCCATCCGCGGAAGACAACAGAAGACAATATTGCCACGTTCCGGCGGCAGATCAAGATGCTGGGGTTGAGCTACGATTGGGATCGCGAGGTTGACACCACCGATCCTGGATACTATCGGTGGACTCAGTGGATCTTTCTCCAAATCTACGATTCGTGGTACGATGCTAGGAACAATAGGGCAAGACGAATTGCTGAACTCGTCGAAGAGCTTCACCGCAGCGGGACGAAGAACATCGGATCGGAAGCCCGATGCACAGCCGAAGAATGGCGGAGGATGTCCCGGAAGGAACGCCATGATTTTCTTGCCACGTTCCGGTTGGCGTACATCGCTGAAGTTCCCGTGAACTGGTGTGAACAGCTGGGGACCGTGTTGGCCAACGAGGAGGTGGACGAATGGACCGGAAAAGGCTACACGGTTGAACGCCGACCGATGCGCCAATGGATGATGCGCATTACCGCCTACGCAGACCGGCTCCTGCAGGACGCGGAATCACTGGACTGGCCGACGTCAACACTCGAACAGCAGCGGAATTGGATAGGCCGGTCTGAGGGCGCGGAAATTCGGTTTCCCGTTAAAGGTTCAACGCATTCGGTGAAAGTGTTTACTACAAGACCGGATACGATATTTGGGGCGACATATATGGTGCTCGCTCCTGAGCATCCTCTCGTAGATCAACTTGTCACACCGGAAAACCGAAAAGCAGTTGAAGAGTATCGGAAACAGGCGAGCTTCAAGAGCGACAGGGACCGGGGGATCGACAAAGACAAAACGGGCCTCTTCATAGGTGCATATGTCGTCAACCCCGCCGCGAAAAAAGAAATCCCCGTATGGATAGCGGATTATGTGCTCATGGGATACGGCACGGGAGCGATCATGGCTGTTCCCGGACAGGATGAGCGGGATTGGGAGTTCGCGGAAAAATTCGGACTGCCGATTGTACGAACGGTGCAACCGCCTTTGGGTTTTGAAGGAAAGGCCTTCATCGGAGAAGGGCCGGCAATCAACAGCGGATTCCTGGATGGCCTTAATATTGAAAATGCAAAGAACAAGATCATTGAATGGCTTGAGCAACAACAACTCGGCACAAGCAAGATTACCTTTAAATTGAGAGATTGGCTCTTTTCAAGACAGCGATATTGGGGAGAGCCGATACCGATCATTCACCTGGAAGATGGGACCATGGAGCCTGTTGCTGAAGCCGATCTTCCGGTTCTGCTTCCGGATTTGAAGAAATTCCAACCCAGCGGAACGACTGAATCGCCTCTTGCGCTTGCGCCCGAGTGGGTGGAAATAGTCGAGAAGAAAACCGGGCAGAAAGGAAAACGCGAGACCAACACAATGCCTCAATGGGCAGGTTCATGTTGGTACTATCTCCGATACCTCGATCCGGACAACAAGAAACAGTTCTGTTCCCTGGAGAAAGAACGATTCTGGATGCCCGTAGACCTGTATATTGGCGGAGCGGAACACGCTGTCCTTCATCTGATGTATGCGCGCTTTTGGCACAAGGTCCTATTTGACCTGGGCCTCGTGAGTACGAAGGAACCGTTCATGAAGCTTCGTCATCAGGGGACGATCCTCGGCGAAGATTCTCGAAAGATGTCGAAGTCCCGGGGAAATGTCGTGAATCCAGACGCCGTGGTCGCTCAGTACGGAGCGGATGCAATGAGGCTTTTCGAAATGTTCATGGGTCCTCTCGAGGAAGTGAAACCCTGGAATACGCGTAGTGTCGAAGGAGTCTATCGGTTCTTGGGCAGGGTGTGGCGGCTGTTCGTGGCTGAAGACGGATCGCTTGATTCATCAATTGCGCCGGTCGACTCGACGGAAGAATTCGAGCGGCTATTTCACCAAAGCGTACAGAAAGTCGGCGAGGATATTGAAGCCCTGCGATTCAACACGGCAATCTCCCAGCTGATGATTCTGATCAATGAGGCTTACAAGCTCAAACAAAAACCGCGGGATCTGATGGAACAGTTCATTCTCTTGCTCGCGCCATTCGCACCTCATCTGGCAGAGGAGCTGTGGGAGCGGCTGGGGCACAATGAGAGTCTTGCATATCATCCCTGGCCATCCTACGAAGCCGGAAAGACTGTCGAGCAGTCTGTGGAGGTCATTCTCCAGGTCAACGGAAAAGTTCGCTCAAAAATCCGGGTCAGCATGGGCACGGGAGAGGAAGAGCTTGAACGAAGAGCGTTCGAGGATGTTAACGTTCAACGTCATATTGACGGGAAAACGATCGCCAAAAAGATCGTGGTCAAGAACAAGCTTGTAAATATTGTGGTTCATTCGAATTAAGCGGAGAGTCCATTGGCCCGCCTTTCTGTCATCGTTATTACGAAGAATGAAGAGCCAAACGTTCGGGAATGCCTCGAGTCTGCAAAATGGGCGGATGAAATCATCGTTGTTGACGCGGGCAGCACCGACAAAACAGTGCAGATTGCCAGGAAATTTACGCGCAATGTATTCGTTCGACCTTGGGAGGGTTTTGGAAGGGCCAAGAACTTTGCGCTGAATCATTGTTCGGGTGATTGGATCCTCTGGCTCGATGCAGACGAGAGGGTGGCTCCCGAATTGGCAACGGAAATACGCAATGTCATCTCCTCAGGTGACCAGCCTTTCCAGGGATATTCGGTCCCCAGAAAAGCGTTCTTCCTGGGGAAGTGGATCAGGCATTGCGGGTGGTACCCGGGTCGTGTGGTGAGGTTGTTCAGGAAGGGCTCCGGATCGTTTACAACACACAGCGTGCATGAGCGATTGACGTTGCGGGGAAAAGAAGGGAAGTTGAAGACGGATCTCCTTCATTTCACCGACCCTTCCCTCTTCCACTATTTTGAGAAATTCAATCGATATACTTCGCTGGCAGCCGATGATCGCACCGACCATGGATGGAGGCCCGGTGCGGGAGATCTTCTGCTTCGTCCTCTGTGGACATTCTTCCGAATGTACATTTTCAAACTTGGATTTCTCGACGGTGTACACGGCTTCATCCTATGTTCAAACTCGGCGTTCTACGTCTTTACGAAGTATGCAAAATCCTGGGAACGCACGAAGGAAACATCTTCGCGAGGAACGTACAAATGACGAACGACGAAAAGAATACGGCCTTGTTCGGAAGCCTGGTACTGATGTTTCAGACAGCAGCCATGCAGCAGATGGGGAAAATGAAGAATCAGGTCACGGACAAAATTGAACGAAACATGGAGCAGGCACAGCTGTCGATTGATATGCTGGATATGCTTTCTGTCAAAATGAAGGGAAATCTGACCAGCGAGGAGAGCAGTTATCTCTCCAATGCCTTGAGAGAACTCAAACTGAACTATGTCGACGAGCAGGCAAAAGACCAGGCGTCAAAGAAGGAAACACTGTGAAATTCGGAATAGTCGGTAATCTCGAAAAAGAAGGACTGCAGCCGGTTGTGAAGGAATTGCTGAAACGAGTGCACCAGGGAGCAATAGAATTCCTGATGGCGAACACTCTCGCGAAGGCAATGAAGTCCAGGCTCAGAAAAGAGGTCGCGGGCCGCGCAACAATTGTTACCGAAAAGAGGCTCCTCGCGGAATCCGACATGATTATTGCTCTGGGCGGAGACGGGACAATCCTGAGGACTGCCCGATTCGTGGGAGCCTATGAAAAACCGATAGTGGGAATCAATCTGGGAAAACTGGGATTCCTCGCTGAAGTCTCCGTTGATGATCTGGAAGGCTGCTTCGTCGATATTCTGGAGGGACGGTTCATGGTTGAGGATAGAATGATGCTTCAGGCGAAGGGGGCAGGCCTGCCTCAGACATTCGTGGCCCTGAATGATATTGTTCTCGATAAATACGGTACCTCGCGGGTTATGAACATAGAAACGTACGTGGGCAAGGATTATCTGGCCACCTATGCAGCGGATGGGATTATCGTTTCGACGCCGACAGGCTCAACGGCGTATTCCCTTGCGAACGGCGGTCCGATTGTGACTCCCAACTGCCAGGCTATGACGATTGGGCCGATTTGCCCGCATACACTAACGGCCCGCCCCGTTATCGTCCCCGAAGATTCTGTGATAACAGTGAAAATTGCTTCGGCAGCCAATAAGGTCCACGTAACGGCCGATGGTCAATTGGAAAAACTCTTCAACGTGCCGCTTTCAATCACAATCAGCAAAGCACCCTTCAGAGCACGGCTCGTTCGGCGTACGCAGACGAACTATTATGATGTACTGCGAAAGAAACTCAATTGGGGGCGTGATGTGAGGATAAAGCCGAAGTCCTAGTGTCGGGCTCTAGTTGTTCATTGCACCTTCGTCAATCCACTTCTTGATCCCTTGAATCTGATTCTCTGTGAGCTTTTGTGAGCCGGGAGGCATCGGTGGCGGCAGAGTCCCCTCGAGGAGTTGTATGAGAAGACTATTTTGGCCATCTCCGGCGACGACCAGCTTCCCGCCGTCGAAGTTTCTGAGATTGTTGTACGAAGGCGGAAGAAGATTGGGTTCATACGACCCGGAATGACAGCTGAGGCACCACGCTGAAAAGACTCGCTCCACATCCCTCGAGTAACTGATGTTTGAGTCGGGAAGAACGATGCTTGACGGATCTTCCTCAGTCGGGAGTTTGTCCTTGCAGTTGCTGAGGAGGCCGAAAAAAACAACGAAAAGTATGAGGGGGAATTTCAATCTCATGCTCTTGAAATGTACTGTATTAAAAACACAATGGCGAGGTCAATGGTTTCGCGAACTGCTCTGCGCCCTCCCGGGTTTCCGTTTGACATTCGGGGAATCATTGGCTATCATGCTACATCAAAGGGCCGTTAGCTCAGCTTGGGAGAGCGCCACAATGGCATTGTGGAGGTCACCGGTTCGACCCCGGTACGGTCCACTAAATGTTCACAGTGTATGTTATCCGCAGTACATTCAACGGGATGTATTATGTTGGTTTTACGGATGATATCGATCGAAGGATGATGGAACATAATGAGGGGATGTCGAAGTTCACGAGGAGGGGACGACCGTGGACGTTGATGTTCACGGAACAATTTGAGACTCGCCGGGAGGCGATGATGAGAGAGCGGGAGATCAAAAAGCGCAAGAGTCGGACGCATCTCGAGCGGTTGATTCGGGGAGAATGAGTTGGGAGAGCGTCCCGTCCCAAAGGGACGGGAAGGTCACCGGTTCGACCCCGGTACGGTCCACGGAAGGGACAATCAGGCGATTGTCCTTTTTTTATTGAAGGGATTCATGCAACCAACTAAAATACTCCTTGAGACCCGGGATCACCTCACCGTTGAATGGCATGACGGACACAAGAGCGTCATTGAATTGCGGACCCTGCGCGATCATTGTCCGTGCGCGGGATGCCAGGGAGAAACAGTGTTGCTTCACACGTATACCCCGGCTCCGCAACCTGAGCGTCCCGGCAAGTATTCGCTGAAGAGCGCCCAACCGGTCGGTTCCTATGCTCTTCAGATCGTTTGGGGAGACGGGCATTCAACAGGCCTCTATACATGGAATCTGCTGCGCTCTCTCTGCAGTTGCGCTGAATGTAGGAAGGCAGCAGTGTAGCCGCATTGCTTATCCTTCAAAAAAGCGCTAGTATACCCCCCCAAAGCTGATGAATACGTTTCTTCGCCTCTCGCGATACTTCCTGCAGTACAAGTGGCGGATTGTTGCCGGGCTCGTCTCTGTGGCAATTATGAGTCTGGCAGACACTACATCCGCCTTTCTGGTTGCCCGTCTTTTTGCCGTACTCCAACAGATCGAGGGATTTGTCAAGAGCGGGGCCGATCTTGTCATGGACGTTCCTATCACGCTCTACACGTTCTCCTTGTATACAATGTCGATCAATGGATATGATGAGAGCTTTAGACTCATTGTCTTCTTTGCGATTGCCATTCTCGTGATCGTCGTTGTCAAAGTGACATTCGTGTACGTCAGGGAGTACGTGATGAGCTCCGTGCAGCAGAAGCTCTTGATGCGTTTCCGGCTCGATCTGTTCGACAAGATTGTTGTCCTCCCCATCAAGTATTACGATTCCCAGCGGACAGGGAAGGTCATGTCCCGGATTACAAACGACGTCAATGCCCTTGAACAGTCATTGTACCAGATGGTCGAGATGGCCCAGAATTCGGTATATACCCTTGTTTTTGCCACGGCGCTCTTTTTCACAAACTGGCAGCTCACCGTTTTCACAATCGTGATCTTCACGGTTTCAGGATTCATTTCGAGAACGTTCGGCGACCGAATCAGGGCTTACAGCAGGGAAATCACCAACACTCTTGCGGATATCTCGGCGTTTCTCCAGGAAAAGATCAACGGGATCCGTATCGTGAAGTCGTTTACACGGGAATCATACGAACAACAGGAATTCAAACGAAGGGTTGAATCGAACTATCATTTCAACATGAAGATCGTCCGTACCCTTGCTCTTCTGAGTCCCGTGAACGAGCTCTTCAATACCATTGTTGTGGCTCTCCTCGTGGTCTTTACTGCCTATCTGTTCATCGAAGCATCCATGACCATTGAGATGATGATCGGATTTCTTATTCTGATAACCTTCCTGGCTAAACCTGTGAAGGCAATCGGAGAGAACGTTGCACGACTGCAGAAGAGCCTGGTGTCTGCTTCGTATATCTTCGAGATGTTGGATCTTGAACACGAAGATCCGTCACGCAACGGGGAGAAATCCCAACCGATTCGTGATGGGAACGTGGAATTCCGAAATGTGAGCTTCTCCTACGGCCACGACATCGCTGCCCTTAAGGATATCAATGTTACCGTCCGAAAAGGGGAGAAGATTGCCCTTGTTGGCCCGAGCGGGAGTGGGAAAACGACGTTTGTGAACTTGATTCCGCGATTCTACGAAGTAGGGGAAGGGAGCATCCTGATTGACGGCGTCGATACGAGGAAGATGGGTCTTTCGAACCTTCGTTCTGTCATTGCCCTGGTTCCGCAGGAGGTTACGTTGTTCTCAGGAACGATCAGGGATAATATCCGATACGGAAGACTCGAGGCAACCGATGATGAAATTTCCGCTGCGGCAAAAGCGGCGAACGCGCACGAATTCATTGAACGCCTCGAGCTGAAATACCAGACAGAAGTGGGGGAACGCGGACTGCAGCTCTCGGGTGGGCAGAGACAACGGATCGCAATTGCTCGCGCCGTTCTGCGGAACCCGCGGATTCTCCTGCTCGACGAGGCAACATCGGCCCTTGATACCGAATCGGAAATGGCGGTTCAAGAGGCGCTCGACCGGCTGATGCAGGGCCGAACATCGTTCATCATCGCTCATAGACTGTCGACCGTCTATCGATCGGATCGAATCTTTGTTCTGGAGCATGGACAGGTTGTGGAGGAAGGGAAGCACGAAGAACTCCTGAGCAAAGACAGCGGCCTCTACAAGAGACTCTATTCCCTCCAGTTCGTTGACGACGCAGCGACGAATGCGAAAGCAGAGAATGGGGATCTCTAAATCGATCGAAGTGGGCTATAGGCGCGCCCTCCTCCGGATTCTCAAGTTGGCGGGTAGATCCCATTCTTCCGTCGTCAGGACTGACTATGATAGCTGTAAGTTCCTTTTTGTCCGACAGGACAGAATAGGAGACGTTCTTGTTTCGACTCCTCTCCTCCTCTCTTTGAAAAAACATTATCCCCGGGCTGTCGTCGATGTACTTCTGAGCTCTAACAACCATTTTGTTTTGAATAACGAGCCTGCTGTCAGAAAACGCTGGGTCTATGACAAGCGCTTTCTCTCTTCGCTCCGTACCCTGCGTGCCATCCGCGCAGAACGTTATGATTTTGTCGTTGATCTCATGGATAACCCGTCAGCCACGTCGACAGTTATTCTCTTGCTCGCAGGCGGGAAATGGAACGTAGGTCTGGAGAAGGACAACCAGTACGCATACGATATCGTTGTCCCCATGCTTTCACGCAAAGAGACACATATTGTCGACAGACTTGCCCGACTTCTGGACGTATTCGGCATTGTGAGCGAAAGGGAACATCTTAGTATCCATTATCAGACGGCGGATCATTCCGATGAGACAATAAAGACGTTTCTGGGCAAATCGTGCCCTGGTGTCGAACATCTCATAGGAGTCAACATTTCCGCCGGGAGCGATTCGAGGTTCTGGGGGGTGAGTCAATACCGATCTCTCATAAGCGAGATGATTGCTCACTATAAGGAATCACGGACAATCCTCCTCTATAAACCCTCGGATCTCCCGAGGGCCCGGCTGATCGCTGAAGGATTACATGGGGTCATTCTCGCCCCCGAAATGACGTTCGATGAATATGCCTCGATGATCAAACAACTGTGGCTTCTCATCACGCCCGACACGTCGGCTGTTCACCTTGCAGCCGCCTTCCGAATACCCTCGGTGGTTCTCTACGTGCAGGCAAACCCGGATCTCCGCATTTGGGAGCCTTATGGTACGGATTATGAGGCGGTGGTCACAACAGGGGAGACCCTTGAAGGATTGGACCCGGCTCAGGTTTTTGGAGCAGTTCGAAATCTGGTTGAGCGAATGCGGCCGGCCAGGATGAGCCCAATGGAAAACGCATGAGAACAGTGGTTCGATTGTTGGAGCGTTTTGCACGCCATGCCATCGTCTATCCCCTGTTGAGGCTGTTTCTCCATAACCCTCCCGTTACCATTCCCGTTGACATCACGAAACTTCGAAAGATCCTTATTCTTCGGTACGATAGGATCGGCGACATTATTGTGACGACACCGATATTCCGTTTATTGAAGAAGGCCAATCCACACCTCTTCGTGGGAGTACTGGCGAGCCAGTCGAATGCCGAACTGATTGTCAACAACAAGAATGTAGATCGGATACACGTTCTCCATTCACATTGGATTTCCTTTGCCAGAGAAATCCTCTCCGCTCACAATGAGCAATACGACCTTGTGTTGAACTTTATCTTCAACCGGACAACATCCGGCGGGGTGCTCTCGAATTGCATTGCTCCAAGGGGGATCAAGGTCGGGCAGGGAGCCGAAAAGTACCGCTTCTATTTCAACGTTTTGCTCAAGCTTGAGAGGGGGTCCAAGCACATGGTTGAGGTTCTCGGTGATATCGTGAATGGAGTGTTCGGAATCCCCGTTGCCAAGAAAGATCTGGTCTTCGACATTCCTTCGGATGCTGCGGCAGAATCGATCGTTGAGGAGTTTTTGGCCGAACGGGGGATATCCCGTAAGTTGAGGAAACGAGAAAAGCAGAGGGGATTCGTCGTGTTCAATCTCTCGGCCACTGATGATACGCGACGAATTTCGGACCTCCAGGCTCAATCGATCCTTGCGATCCTTGCACGCGAACTGGGCTGGGACACCGTCGTGATTTCTTCACCGTCCGATAAGGATTGGCGAACAAGCGCGGTGAGAAGCCTTGACAGTAAGAAATGTTGGGCCTTTCCTGAGGTAGGGAACGCAGGATTAAGGGAGATAGCGGCTCTTATCAGGCGGGCCAGGGCCGTCGTTACTCCGGATACTGCGATTGTTCACCTCGCATCAGCGTCAAAGACCCCGGTGCTCGGACTCTTCACACCGCTCGAACAAATTGTGTCTGAGTGGTTCCCCTACAATGTCGAGCACAAAATAGTTCTTGCCGAAGCTGGATTGCCTGCGGCGTCAATTCCGGTCACCCTTCTGAAGTCTGCATTGAAGGAATTCCTCAAGGATCGAAAATGATTCAAGATCTTAAGGTTTCGTCGGCCGGGATAACTCGTTTTGGGATTTACCTCTTTGCCTTTTCGATTCCGGTATCATTCGTCCCTGCTGAGTTTGGTGTTGCGATTGCATTTACCGGCTGGTTGATGGACGGATTGATCAACAAACGTTGGCAATTGGAATGGCATCCGTTCTTTCTGCCTTTGATCTTCTACATTGCATGGAACATCATTGCCGCGCTCATGTCTCCGAGGCCTTGGCACAGCCTTTTGGCCGTCGGAGATAATGAGTGGCCGGCTGCTATCATGCTGCTGATGTTTTGGACGGTTCGTTCCGATGAGGTTCTGAAGAAGATTGTCTTCCTTTTCCTGGGCGTTTCAACCCTGGCGATGGCTTATTCCGTATGGCAGACATTCTCAGGAATTGAGTTGTACCGTTCCATGCCGCTCATCCCCGCTGGGTCGCTGTTTCGTAACGTCGGTTTCTACAGTTTCTATCTGACGTTTGCCGCCTTTGCCATGACGGTCTTTTTTCTTTCGGGAAGCATGGCGCTTCAGTCGAGGGGGAGAACGCGGGGGATCTATGCAATCGTTGCCGTGCTGGCGTTCGCAGCCGTTTTGGGCTCATTTGCCAGAAGCATTTGGCTGTCGATTCTGGTTGCTACGCCGCTTTTGGGATTTGTGCGAAGCCGACGATCGGGGCTCATCGCGGTCGCGGGTTTGTTGTTGGTCATCGTCATTCTCATGATTGCTGTTCCCGACCTTCGGGAAAGGGCCACAACCATCATCGACCCCGGCCAGAACCAGACGCGATTGAACCTCTGGAAAACTTCTCTGGCTATAGCTGGGGACTTTCCGTTCTTCGGCGTGGGGGAGGACAACTTCGATTTCTTTTTCGAGCGTTATCGGGTCGAGGGATTCTATGATACAGCGACTCACCCACACAACGATTATCTGAATATTCTTGTTTCGTCAGGTATTCCAGGTTTGATTGCATTCATGGCTCTTTGGATCATTGCCCTCAGGACCGGTTTCCAAACTGTGAGGGGTGCGGCTGACCGGCATCTGAGTGGAATTGCACTCGGAGCCTCTCTCGGATTACTCGGGTTTTTGGTGGGTGCTTTCTTTCAGGACTACTATGGAACCTTCGCGAATTGTCTGGGCTGGTGGTTCATGGTGGGCCTCATCTTTGCCGCGGAGCAATGCTCGCGTCTATCTCTTTCCGGCAGCGCTGCCGTCAAGGCCTCCTGAAATCGACGGACACTGTCATTGTAGTCGAAATACTGGGTGGCCCTCCGACGGGCGCGACGGGACATTGCCCGGGAGAGACGCCGGTCCAAAAGTAACTTTAGGACTCCCTGAGCGAGCGCCTCTGGATCTTTCGGAGGGACGAGTATTCCGGTTGAATTGTCTTCAATGATCTCAGGAAGCCCCCCCGCATTCGTTCCCACCACTGGAACTCCCATAGCC
>Ga0209211_10010205_pt1 | contig 12297 bp, 11 predicted proteins | sample RifGroA2_FD_183992 | JGI IMG/M metagenome (GOLD analysis project Ga0209211, IMG submission 183992) | Groundwater microbial communities from Rifle, Colorado, USA - Groundwater A2 (SPAdes) (version 2) | ecosystem: Environmental > Aquatic > Deep subsurface > Groundwater | place: Rifle, Colorado... | reverse complement strand
ATTTTTAAAATTAAACCTAAAGAAACCCATATGGCCGATAAAGTTATTATTTATGCGAATTAAAAACAACAGACGATCAGGTGTTTCGATCACTTTTTTTTCCAGCCAAATTTTAGTTCTTTTGGTAGTCACTTTAAACTGGGCCTGGAACCACGACTGATGTTTTTTTCTCCACCTGGCCAATAATCTGACAATATTCCTGTTTTCAACGCAGTCACTGGTAATAAGAATTAACTGATATTTTTGATTATTATAAACACATTTGATTGCTGTTTTACCAAAAGGCAATGATTTTATTTTTTTTATTTTTAATAAAATTTTGTTACCTTTGTTCATATTGACTAATTAATTTGGTAAAATACTACCATATTCCATGAACAAATTTATTGAATAAGTATGAAGAATAATATTATTTCAGTGATTGTTGCTTGTTATAACGAAGAAGAAAATATAGGGGAAATGTACAAAAGAATAGTTAACGTCTTCAAAAATAATAAATCCTATGATTATGAAATTATCTTCGTAGATAATGATTCGACTGACACTTCCGAAAAACTATACAACAATTTAGCTAAAAAAGATAAGAAAGTAAAAATCATTTTTATGAGCCGGAATTTTGGCTCTCCCCAATCGAGTTTTTTGGCGGGATTGGAAAATATTAAGGGAGATGCTTCTATTTTGCTACATGGTGATATTCAGGATCCACCGGAACTGATTCCTAAATTTATTCAGAAATGGGAAAAGGGATATGAAGTGGTATATGGAATAAGAAAAACAAGAAAAGGATACGGAATTTTAATGAATTTTTTTTATAAAAGTTTTTATTATTTGCTACAGAAGTTATCCTACATAAAAATACCTCTTAATGCCGGAGATTTTTCACTGATAGACAGAAAAGTAATAAATGAATTATTAAAGATTGAAGAATATGATTATTATCTAAGATGTCTCAGAGCATATGTAGGATTTAAACAGATTGGGATAGAATATGTAAGGGATGCCCGAAAACACGGGAAAACTAATGAGAATTTTTTAACCGGTCTTTGGTGGGCAAAAACCATTATCATAAATTTTTCATTTCAACCGCTTGAATTTATATCAAAAATTGCTTTTTTGGTTATGTCCTTTTCTTTTATATTTATTATTATCAACATAATATTAATATTAATTTACCGAAATTCTCCGCCCGGTATTCCCACGATCGTAATTTTGATCTTGTTTTTAGGCGGAATTCAACTGTTAAGTTTAAGCATAATAGCGGAATATTTAGCCAAAATTTTTCTCGAAGTCAAAAAAAGACCTAAATACATCATTAAAAGAAAATTAAACATTAGTTAAAAAAAATTTATGCAAAATAATAAATTTATTGCTGGTAAAACCTACATTCCAGTTTCCGGAAAAGTATTTGATGAAGAGGAAATAAATAATGCAATCGAGGTGGCGAAAGAGGGTTGGTGGACTGAAGGGAGATGGACAAAGGAATTTGAGAGAGAGTTCAAAAAATTTCTTGGTGTCCATTACGTTTCGTTAGTCAATTCTGGATCATCTGCTAATTTAGTTGCATTAGCCTGTTTAACTTCAACAGTATTTGGCAAACGGCAATTAAAACCCGGTGATGAATATATTACTACATCAGTCGCTTTTCCAACAACCGTTAATCCAGGGATCCAATATGGTTTAAAACCAATATTCATTGATGCCAAACTTGATACTTTAAACATTGATGTTTCCCAAATCGAAAAAGCGATTACAAAAAAAACCAAACTGATCATGGTAGCGCATACTTTAGGCAAACCATATGATCTGGAAAAAATAACAAAACTGTCTAAAAAATATAATCTTTGGGTAATTGAAGATTCTTGCGATGCATTAGGGGGCAAATACAAGGGTAAAATGGTTGGTACATGGGGTGATATTGCTACTTATAGTTTTTATCCGGCTCACCAATGTTGTATGGGAGAGGCTGGAGCCGTTGTTACCAATAACTCCTTAATTCATAAATCAATCCGTCAGTTTCGGGATTGGGGACGTGATTGCTGGTGTGATACCGGAAAAGACAATACCTGCCGGAAAAGATTCGGTTGGAAGTTAGGCGAACTACCTCAAGGATATGATCATAAGTATATCTATTCACAGATTGGCTACAATTTAAAGTCTACAGATTTTCAAGCAGCTATTGGTTGCGCTCAGTTGAAAAAACTTCCCGGTTTTGTCAAAAAAAGACAGGAGAATTACAAAATTCTTTATAAGTTTTTTAGTCAGTACAAAAAATATTTTATTTTGATGAAAACCGACAAAAACGAAGAGGTTAGCTATTTCGGATTTCCGGCGATCGTTAAACCCTCGGCTCCATTTACAAGGAATGAGCTTACGGAATATTTGGAAAAAAACAAGATCGGGACAAGAAATATTTTTTCCGGAAATCTCCTTCGCCACCCGGCTTACGTTAATCGTAAAAAAAATTTCAAGATTATTGGCGATCATAAAAATGCCGATCTTATAATGAACAACGCATTTTGGCTGGGAGTTTATCCTGGGATAACGAAAGAGATAATGGAATATATAAAGGAAAAAATAGTTAATTTTCTTGAAATTTATAATATTGACAAATAGTCTGGTTTAGATTAGACTATTCATAATAAGACTATGAAATTTGTTAATAGAACTAATGAACTATCCTTTATTGATAAGGAGTATAACGCAAAAAAATCATCTTTTATTGTTATTTATGGTAAACGACGTATTGGAAAGACAGAATTAATTAAAGAAAGCGGAAAAAATAAAAAATTTCTTTATTTTTTGGGCAGACAGGTTAATAATAAAGATAATTTGGAACAAATATCGCAAATATGTTCTGTTTTTTTTAAGGAACCAATGCTAATTGGTCAACCTTTTCTTAATTGGGATCAACTCTTTTTATATTTAGCCTCTCATTTAAATAAAAATACTTTAGTAGTATTTGATGAATACCCGTATTTTGTTTCTGCCCAGCCTGGCTTAAGCACAATTTTTCAGAAATGGTGGGATGAATCTCTAAAAAAAATACCATTTTGTAAATTGATAGTATGCGGGTCAAGTTTTGGTATGATGATAGAAGAAACGCTTTCAGAAAAAGCCCCTCTCTATGGAAGAAGAACAGGGCAGATTCATGTTAAGCCATTTAGTTATTACGATTCTTGGGAATTTTTTCCAAATTTATCTTTTTCACAATTTTTAGAATTTTATTCAGTGACTGGCGGCAACCCTGAATATCTTAATCGTTTTTCATCATATAAAACTGTAAATGAAGCTGTCCTCCAAGAAGTATTCAGCACACACTCACCTCTTTATGAAGAGATAGATTTTTTGCTTAAAGAGGAGCTTCGTGAGCCAAAGAATTACTACAGTATTTTAAAATCGCTGGCTTTGAAAAGGAATAAAATAAGCGATCTTATAGAACAAACCGGAATAGAAAAAAGCTCACTTCATACCTATCTTTATTATTTAGAAAATTTAGGTTTAATCGAAAAAGAAGTTACTGTTACCGAAACTCACCCGGAAAAATCAAGAAAAGGAATCTACAGAATCAAAGATCAATTTGTTAATTTTTGGTTTCAATTTGTTCTTCCATATAGACGAGAAATAGAAATCGGAGAACTAGATTTTCTAATGAAAAAAATGAAAGAACAATTACCAAAAATAATACAGGAAAATTATCAGAGGATAGCACCTGAAATAATTATGAAATATTCCAATATTAGACAGATAGAAAGAATAGGACGATATTGGGATAGTAAAAATGAAATAGATAATATTAGTTTTAATGAGGTCGATAAAGAAATATTTTTTATTGAAAGCAAATGGTCGGATAAACAAATTGGTGTAAATATTCTAAAAGAATTAATTTCAAAAGCGCAATTAGTAGATTGGAATAAAAATAATAGAAAAGAAAAGTTTATTTTATTATCAAAATCAGGATTTACCCAAGAGCTTATAAAAGCATCGAAAAATGATAAAAATATTATACTAATTTACGAAGACAAGAATGTACAATCATGAACAGTGCTTTTTGATTAGGAGTTTTTTCTGGAATAACAAAAGCAATGATGGATTATGTAAAAGAAACAATAGAAAAGTTTATAGAGGCGAAGAAGTAATTCTTTTAAATAAATAAAGATTATAAGTATCATTTAATTTCCAACTCTTCATTAATTTATTAGGAATAAAACTATTAAGCTCATAAGCGGGATCCTTGAAGACATCTTCATTTTTACTAATAACATATAAATAATCATTATGATAATAGTCATCATAATTCATCATTACCCCATCTTTTTTTAGATGAAACTTAACGACTACAGAAAGATTATCATATATATGATTGACGATATTATAATTTTTGACATTTTGTGTTCTTATTATTTCATAAGTTTTTTTCTCCATTAAGTAATTCCAATTGGGAGACATGCCAAAACCATGGGAAGGCGCAGGAAGATAGATAAAAGCATCCAAGACAATAAGGAAGGTCGTCAGAGTAATTATCAAAATATAAGAAATATGTTTGCGCAAATAAGTACTTAAAATGGTCAGTAAAAAAATACTGATCGCTAAATATCGATGCGGAAGAAACTCAAACGGGGTCCGCTATGTTGTTTTGAACTAATAAACAAATAGTCACTGATGACATGCAAATTATAAAATTGATTCTTGAGCTCAAACAAGATCATCGGAGAAAAACCGACACAAAATCCCCCAATCATAATTAGGAGTGGTTTTGTCATCCCCGCCCCCATTTGGGGACAGGCTCCGGCGGGAATCCAGTGCTTCCGTTTTGGTTCTAAAAAGTAATAGAAAAACAGAGCAATAAGGATGATGGCCACCTGATAGTGAAATTGCATAAGAATTCCCGTATAAACAAATATCAAAAATAAATAAATATTTTTAGACTTTGTTTTATATAAACCCATTAGATAAATTAAAATCGTTGAAAGAGGTATTAAAAAATTCGGCCCAAAAAAGAAACGTGTATAGTCAATAAACATTGGAAGAAAAGTATAAATTACCGCCATAAGAATGGCCGCTTTATAATTAGCCAATCTTTTCATTCCCAAATATAAAGGGATGACCCCGAGAGAGGAAAAAAGCATAAAAATATACGAGGACACGATGGGATCAAATTTTCCAAGCAAAGCAAACACAAGCGTAAAATAATAGATAATGCTTCCCTGCAACAACTGTTTATTATCAGCGGATATTGAGCTAGCTGGTCCGACGAGAGTAATTTCTTTATTATTCCACATTTCAAGAATTCGAGTAAATCCATGACCTTGATCAAAAGAAAAATTGAGGGATTCAGGAAAATGGAGGGAACGAATAACGACGAAAAAAATTATAAATAAAGAAAGAACAAAATATTTGTTTTGAAATATTTTGGCTGATTTTATATCATTGTCCATGCGCTTATTTATTTGAACGAATTAATATAATTGATTATACAATGAAAACCGCCTTGATAGGATATACGGGGTTTGTTGGTAGCAACATATGCAGCCAATACAAATTTACCGATCTTTATAATTCAAAAAATATTGCCAAGATCAAAAATAAAAAATATGATTTGATTGTTAGCGCCGGAATTCCTGGAACAAAATGGATAGCGAACAAAAATCCCACGAAAGATCTTGAAAATATTAAGCAATTCATAAATTCCATTGAAACTGTTCAAGCTAAAAAATTTATTTTGATATCTACGGAAGATGTCTACGAAAATCCTTATAAGGTTGACGAAAAAACCAAAATTGATTCGGTTAATGTTCAGCCCTATGGAAAAAATAGGTTGTTTTTAGAAAAGAGACTCAAAAAGATATTCAAAAAATCATTAATAATTATCAGACTACCCGGTTTAATCGGAAAAAATCTAAAAAAAAATTTTATATATGATTTCATTCACAAAAGAAAATATTATCTAAGTAATAGTGAAAGTATGGTCCAGGTTTATGACCTAAAAAATATTTGGGAGGATTTAAAAAAAACAATCAAGTATTCTTTACCAATCATAAATTTTGCTCCGGAACCGGTTAAAATTGCTGCCATAATTAAATATGTGTTTGGAATAAGTTTTGTTAATAAAGATAAAAAACGTTTTTTGAATTATAACGTGTTTTCTATCTATGCACATTATTTTGGGAGTCTGGATAATTACCTTTACGGTAGAAAAAAAGTTTTAAAATATATAAAAAAATTTGCAGACAACGAACTAAAAAAAATACCGGGAAATGGTCAAAAAAAATTTAAAGATATTATTTATGGATGATATCTTGGATAAGGCACATTAATCTGTATATAGGTTTTGATAGTTTTCTATTTGCATTGGTAAGTTTTTTTATTAACTCTTCCTGATAATCAATATGTTGAATATGATAAATATCATATTTTCCGGTAAGTTTAATAAAATCAGAATAGTAAAATTGATTTTTTTTATTGAGTTTATTGACGGTTTTTTTATTTTGCAATAAATCAAACAGCACATCAAGGGCAAATTTTTGATGAAAGACATGTTTAACTTCAAGAGCTTGCCTGGCTATATAAAAGGGTATTAATTCGTCATCTGTGATGTCATGATATTTTTCTTGGGATAATGGGAAAATTTTTGTAAATTCTTCTGTGCTCTTTATTTTTAGATAATGTTTTAAAACATAGGAAAACTCAAACATGCTACGGACAACAGCCTTGGGGGTGGCGGCACTGGCATTCATCTCTCCGGCTCTGATCCTAAATTTTGTTAATTTCTCTTGAATAATATGTAGGTCATATTTGAGAGAAAGTTTTATACCTATATCAAAATCCTGAATTTGGGCTAGACAAGGATTGTGATATCCGATGTCGTCATAAACTTTTTTTCTCATCATCATGCTTGGATGCCACAATGTCCAGTGTCAGGGATATTTGATCCTTCCTCATCAATCATCTGGGCTTGGGAAAATACTGCTCCAACGTCAGGATGGTTGTCAAGGTACTTCACTTGCTTCTCTAGTTTTTCTAGAAAAAAAGCATCATCGGAATTTAAATGAGCTATATATTTACCCTTGGTATGCAATAGGCAGTCATTAATTGCTACACAAACCCCTCGATTTTTAATTGAAGTAAACAATCTAATTCTTTGGTCCTTGAATTTTTTTATTTGCTCGACAGTTTTATCCGAAGAATGGTCATCAGTAATAATTATTTCAAAATCTTGGAATGTTTGGTTAAGAACACTTTCCAACGCATAGGTAACATATTTTTCGTGATTATATGATGGAATAATGACACTAACTTTTGGCATAGATGATTTTTTTTAATTTTTTAAAAGGATATTTTAAATCTTCATATTCTTGTTTTAGTGTTTTTATCAACTTTTCCTGATAGGCAATATGATTAACATGATAGACGTCATGTTTCCCAGTTAGTTTAATAAAGTCCGTATAATCGAAGTTGCACTGTTTATTTAATTTGGAAACGATTTCGTTATTTTGAAGTAGATCAAATAAAACATCTAGAGCGAATTTTTGATGAAAGACATGTTCAACTTCAAGAGCTTGTCTAGCTACATAAAAGGGAATTAATTTATTATCATTTATGTCATTAAATCTTTTCTTTGCCTCGGGAAATATTTTTAAAAATTCATCATTGTTTTTTATTTTGAGATATTGTTTTAACACTTGTCCAAACTCAAAAATACTGCGAATCTTATTTTCAATAGTATCAGCCCCCGCATTCATGTTGTCCGATCTGATTCTGAATTTGACCAATTTTTCGCTGGATACATAAATATTTTGCTTGAAACATATTCTTATCCAAACATCAAGATCATGCAACTGGGCTAATGATTCATTTTCAAATCGAATTTCTTTGTAAACAGATTTTCTGATTAATGTCGAGGGAAAACAAAGACAGTTACCGTTGTGAAAAAAATAGTTGAGCCACTCAAATCTGTCTCTGTTCGTTTTGTTGAATACATTGTAATAATAATGTTCTGAGATTGTGTCTCCTTCCTCATCAATCATCTGGGCTTGGGAAAATACTGCTCCAACGTTAGGATGATCGTCCAGGTATTTTACTTGTTTAGTAAACTTATTCGGGAGACTGATATCATCAGAGCTGAATAAAGAAATGTATTCTCCTCTGCTTTTTTCTAAAGCGTAATTTAATGCATGGCCGAAACCGACATTTTTCTTTATTCGGAAGACCCTGATTCTTGGATCTTTAATGGTTTTGATTATTTTGTAAGTAGAGTCGTTAGAACCATTATCAATTACAATCAATTCAAAATCCACAAACGTCTGGTTAAGAATACTTTTGATACTTTCAGCAACATATTTTTCGTGATTAAAAGCAGAGATAATTACACTAACTTTTGGCATGATTATTTATAAAACTTAATTTAAACTTTCCTTGACAAAATTGGTTTTTCAACGAAATTATACAGTAAAAACGATAATGCCACGATAATCGTCGTTGATATTATAATTGACAAGATAATATTAGAATATTTTGGATTATTTTCAAAATAACCATATATTTCATAATGAATTAAAAACATAGAAAATGAAACGGCACTTAATTTAGTAAAAAAAGCGTAAATAATTTTTTTATTTTTCAAAAAATCATTTATAAATCTGTTATTTTCTAAATAAGAAACAAAGACAATTAGCATAAAACTAATTAGTGGCCAACTAAAGACTCTAAAGAAAACTGACTTATCAAAAAATTCAATGCCTAAATTCATCATTAAATAAACATAAAAGACATAAAAAGTTATTAAAAAAATCAGGGAAATAGCTAAATAATATTTACTGGATATTTTTTTATATAAAAATTTATATTTTTGTTTTAAAATAGCAAACATTACACCGATTAACAAAGAATCAAGTCTTAAAAAAATATTTTTTCTTACCCCAAAATCAAAAGTGGGATTTGCAATATACACGTATATTAATCTGATAAGGATAATCGATAAAATAATGTAAATAAAATTTTTTATTAATTTTGTTAAAATGTTTTTTTTAGTATAAAATACTAGAAATATTATTGGGATAATAATATAAAACCAAAATTGGATAGATAAAGTCCAGGAAACGGCAAAAAAAGCCGTCTCGCCTGGAAAAAAATTTTGTAAAAAAACAAAATGATAAGGATGAAAAGATCTACTTTTTAAAATATAATTATCAACCAAAATAAGACTGATCAATATAAAATAATAAAGGGGCATTATTCTTAGAAATCTCCTTAGGTAAAAAGTTTTTATTTGTTTGAAAGAAAAAGAAGGGGCAATTTTGACTAATATCGTTTGTCCGATCAAAAATCCACTAAGTACAAAAAATAATTCAACTCCGTAAAGACCCGAATGGTATAGTAAGCTAAAAATTATAGGATTGTTTTTAAAAAATGGGGATAGATGAGCAATAAGGACCAAAAAAATAGCTACACTCCTCACAATATCGAGGCCAAAGTTTTTTTGCATATGAATTATTTTATAATATAATGTAGACAAAAATGCTCAATACTAAAATTAAATCTTTTCTTGTTATTCTATTGTTTGTTTTTACTTCAATTATATTTAACCTTTCTATTTATAAAGAATTTTTTGTAAACAAAATAACATTGAGCGATAACATCACAACAGAAATAGTAATTGAAACAAGTTATCAAAATATTCTTCATCTTAAAAATCCTTTTATCCTAAACTCAATTTTTTATCCATTTACTACAAATATTTCTCTTAATGATCCAGCAATTTCAAGTACTATTTTTTTCTTTTTTTTAAGGCCTTTTTTTACTACTCATCAGTCATTAATAATAATTACTCTCCTTGGTTTTTTCCTGAACAATTTTTTAATGTATTTATTATTAATAAAATTAAAAATTAAACAAATTATATCAATATTGGTGAGCCTAATTTTTGGTTTTACCCCTTTTTTGTCCCACAGGGTAATCGGCCATTACACTTATATCCCAATTTATTTTTTTCCACTCGCCTATTTGATAGTAAATCAATTTTTAGAAACTAAATTGAAAAAAAATAAATTATTTTTATCCATAGCTTTTGGATTATTTTCGGCCTTTGTTCTGCTTAGCAATTTCTATTATTTTTTTATGATGGTTTTGGGGGCATTGACTTTAATTGGTTATTATATTTTTTTTAATAGGAAAAAAGCATTTACGGTTATTTTTTCGAATATTAAATATTTAACCACTTCAACGACTATTTTTTGTTTTTCATTAATTCCCTGGTTTATATCAGTTTACAAGTTAGTAAAAACTGGTGACCAAACGAGCGTTCCAGGGTTCGGAGGTGCAATTACCTTATCTGCGGATGTTTTCAATTTTTTTACACCAAGTGAATATAATCCTATATATAAAGAAATATTTTATTTCCTTTCTTTACGTATTCCCTACTTTACGAAGTACAATGATTTTTTTCTCAATAGTTGGGAAAGATTTGTATACCCGGGAATTATTATTCTCGGAGTTTATTTTTCATTAAATGTGTTGAAAACACTCAAAAAATTTCCTCAAGCGCTTTGGAATAAAGTAAAAAGCTATTTTTATATTAGTCTCGTCTTTATTGTCCTAATGTTGGGTCCATTTTTGAAGATATTTAATCGATGGCTTATTAATCTCGATGGTGTAGCCATTGTATTTCCTTTGCCATTTTTGCTGTTTCATTATATTCCCGGTCTATCATCTTTAAGGGCCCCATCAAGATTTGCTCCGGCTTTTGTATTCTTTGCATGTGTTGTCATTGCATATATTCTAGATTATTTATTGAGTAAGATGGACAGAAAAAAATCAGTTGGATTAATAATTACTTTGTTTGTTGTTTTTTTCCTAGATCAATTTTATGTTATACCAACCCAGTTAAATCGTGAAATTCCGATTAAGATTTACGACAGCATACGAAATAAACCGCCTGGAACGGTTTTGGAAATTCCATTTACCGTCCGTGACGGTTTTCAATATATGGGTTTTGTCCATGCAATACAACCAATGGCAGGTCAATTAATTCATAAGAAACCTATAATTGGAGGATATATAGCTAGAGTTCCCGATGAAATATTTACCAAATACAAGAAAATGAAGTTTATTAACTACCTCTCAGAAATAATTGATAAAGGTAACTATATGCCACTCAAAGAAAAACCTAGAGTAATTAACTTGTTTCCTTATCCTTACCCTATAAATACTGCAGAAAATGAAGTACAATCTTTGAATATTAAATATGTGGTATTAAAAACAGACGAGAAGTATTCTAATTACTTGACGGATTTGTTTAAGCAAATTGGATTTATTGAGCAACAAAAAGACAAGGATTACATATTTTTAGAAAGATAAAAATTATGGAAATATTAGAGCTTTTATCAAAGGTAATTCTCATTTTATTTTTTGTTGGCTATGGATTTACTGCAGTATTTATTCCGGAAAAACTTCGTCGTGATGCTTTTTGGATGATCCCCTGGTTCGGGTTTATATTTATCGGTGTTATTGGAGTTTTTTTAAGCATGGCAGGAGTTCCAATGAATCAAGCTAAATATTTAATTCTTGCTTCAGCTTTAGTGCTTGTTATATATGCTTTTATTACCAATAAAAAAATATCTTTCGTATCATGGGAAACAGGGTTAATAACCTTATTAACGATAGTATGTTTATTGTTTAATCTTTGGCCATTGATTAAAGTAGGATTTCCAACCACAATTTCTTTAGGTAATTTGGATCCAATTTCCTATGTTCATACATCAGATTTTTTGTTAAATAAAACTGTGTTTGATGGCAAAGATTTTATCCACTATAAACCTTATCTTTGGGCAACCGGAGATTTACTTCATAACGGCTACCGCTGGGGAACCCCGATGATTTTAAGTTTTTTTACTAGTATCTTTGGAATGAAATCCTATCAAGTATATTCAATACTTATTACTTTATTTTTTTCACTATCCTTTCCAATAACTTATATTCTGGCCAAACAAATAATAAAAAAGAAGAAATCATATTTACTGATATTTTTAATCTTTCTCACTCAGGCTCTTAACTCCACTAACCTTTATATGCTCTATAATGTTTTTTTCGCCCAGTTTATCTTTTTGGGCGTATTTATAATTCTGATTATCTTGCTTCATTCATATTTTTCAGAAGAAAATATTAATTTATATAATTTTAACGGTTATGATTTTTTGATAGCCTTTAGCCTATCATCTTTAACGATATTTTATGTGGAGGGATTGTTGTTTATTTTTATCCCCCTTTTCATATTTATTTTTTTGAAATTATTTAAGAAGGAAT